>VFQP010000152.1_pt1 | contig 193870 bp, 177 predicted proteins | sample 3512351 | NCBI WGS metagenome assembly VFQP01 (sample SAMN10412372, study PRJNA504923) | tailings metagenome | isolation source: Relicate 1 Philex TSF1 revegetated site | place: Philippines: Tuba, Benguet | collected 2017-08-29 | reverse complement strand
CCGTGTCTCAGTCCCAGTGTGGCTGATCATCCTCTCAGACCAGCTACTGATCGTCGCCTTGGTGGGCCATTACCCCACCAACTAGCTAATCAGACGCGGGCCGATCCTTTGGCGATAAATCTTTCCCCCGAAGGGCTTATCCGGTATTAGCTCCAGTTTCCCGGAGTTGTTCCGAACCAAAGGGCACGTTCCCACGCGTTACTCACCCGTCTGCCGCTCCCCTTGCGGGGCGCTCGACTTGCATGTGTTAAGCCTGCCGCCAGCGTTCGTTCTGAGCCAGGATCAAACTCTCAAGTTGTATGAGATCTTGAACCGGCTAGTCACTACGTTGAATTGACAGAGGACACACCTAAGTTCCGGTCTTGCGACCAAAACCTTGGTTGTCTCTGAAACGTAGCACTGCCGAGGTCTCGTCTTGACCAGCCCGAGGGCTGGTCCGCAAGAACTCCGCCGCCTACGTTTCTCTTTCCGATATTCAGTTGTCAAAGAACCGGAACCCGAGGGGCTCCCACCCTTGGAAGGGCGACTAAAGCTCCATCTTCTGACCTTGGTCAGAAGCGTCATGCACCAGAAGGTGTCTGAGAAGCTTCGGTGACAGCGGGCCGGGCCGGTGAAGCGCGGCGCCGCGTCGATGGGCGGGTTATAGGCCCCACCCCTTCGAACGTCAACACGGATTTTGAAAAAAAATGACGGCCCGACGACAGGGTGCTTCGCCGGCTGTGGATAAGATGCACTTGGCGCGCGTCTATAGCGCTGATTTGAAAGGCTTTTCCGCGATTCGACAAGCCCTTTCGCCGGGCCGCCGCCGGGACGAAATTCCCCCCCTGGCCGTTCCAGGGCGGCAGCCGGGCTGCAATGCCCCTGAACACACGGCCCAGCGAGGGTTTCTAAGGCCACGCGCGCGCGTGCTATATATCCCCGAAATCCGATCGGCATATCCCCGAAATCCGATCGGCCCGACGCAGGCGCCTGAACCGGCCGAATCCGCCCCGCAGCAGCCGCTTCGGCAGCCGCGTCTTTCGGAACAGCGTCTTTGGAGCGACTTCCCTCCGGCTGGCCGCTCTTCCCCGGCAGCCATGGACCGGCGGAACGGCACCGGCCGGGCGGCAGAGCCCTCACCACGCCATATTCCTCGCCCTTCTGTCGGCTTCGTTCGCTTGACGCAGGCTGGCGGCGCGGGCAACGTCCGCCCGCCGGATCGCACTGCCGCCGCACGCGACGCGCGGCTCTGTTTGGAGAATCGGGTTTTGCACTCTTCCGGCCGCGCGCCAGCCTTCAAGCATCTCGCGCCGAGCGCCGCGCTCGGTGACGAGCCGCCGCTGGCGGTCGACGGCTCGGTGCGTCGCGGCATCGAACGCCGCGGCGTGAATGTGCGCTGGTTCTCGGGCACGGTGCTCACCGGCCTCTGCGGTGCCGGCCTGATGGGCGGCGCCGTCTGGGCCGCTCTCGAAAACCCCACCCGCCCCGCGGCCCCCGCCGAGCTGATGCAGCCCGTGGCGCGCTCGTCCGCCTCCGCAAGCGATCGGCCGACCAACACCGCGCGCAAGGGCGACCGCCTCACCCGCCTCGCCGATGCCTTCTCGACCTCGAAGCAGACGATCCGCGTGTCGCAGACCTCGCGCGTCGGCGACCGCGAGATCATCCGCGTGCGGCCCCATACCCGCGTGGTGGCGAATCTCGTCCAGACCTCCAGCGGCGAGTTCGACATTCCCGAATTCAACCCCCTGCGCATGCTGGCGGGCGATGCGCCCGAGCGTGCCGAGCAGGAGGACGTGGCGGACGGCGACGGCGAGGTGACCATCCTGACGCGCGAGATCGCCGCCGTGCCCCTGGCGGACCGGCCGATGCTGGCTCTGAGCACCGAGGAGATTCTCGCCAAGGTCCGCGAGGTCTCGCTCCAGCCGGAAATCACCACGCGCGTCGCCCTGCCCGTCACGACCGGTGCCGAGCGCGCGCCGCCCCGGCGTGACGCCATCGACGACGATGGGCCGAATGTCATGCGCGTCGCCAAGCGCGCGGCAGAGCCCGCTGCTCCAAGCTCCGCCCCGCCGGACCGCGCCGCCATCGCCAAGGCCGGCGACACGATCACCGGGTTGATGCTGGAACTGGGCGCGACGCGCGACGACGCGCGCCTCGTCGCCACCGCCTTTAACCGCGGCGGCCAGGAGATCACCCTGCGCGCAGGCCAGCGCATCCGCGTGCTCTTCGCCCCCGGCGCCGGCGGCCGCGTCCAGCCGGTCCGCATCATCCTGGTCGGCGAGCGCGACAATCCCGAGGCGGCCGTGGCGCTCTCCGACGACGGACGCTACGTGGCGATGGAAGATCCGGCCGACGCCGCCACTGTCGCCGACGACTCGGAGGAGGAGGACAGCGCGGGCCTTCGCCTCTACAACGCCATCTACGAGACGGCGCTACGGCAGGAAATCCCGAAGTCGATCGTCGACGAACTGATCCGCCTGTTCGGCAACGATGTCGATTTCTCGCGCCGCGTCGGCGCCAACGACCTGTTCGAGGTGCTCTATGCCTCGGAAGACGAGAGCGAGGCGGGCCGCGGCGACATCGTCTATGCCTCCCTGACCACCGGCGGCGAGACGCGGCGCTATTACCGCTTCCATTCAACCGCCGACAACCTCATCGACTTCTACGACGAGAACGGCCGCTCGGCGCGCAAGTTCCTGATCCGCAAGCCCATTGCCGGCGGCCAGATGCGTTCGGGCTTCGGCATGCGCCGCCACCCGGTCATGGGCTACTACAAGATGCATTCCGGCGTGGACTGGTCGGACCGGGTCGGCACGCCGATCGTCGCCGCCGGCAACGGCATCATCGGCAAGGCGAGCTGGTCGGGCGGCTATGGCCGCCGCGTCGAGATCGAGCACCCCAACGGCTACACCTCGACCTATTCGCACCTGTCGGGCTTTGCGCGCGGCATTACCGAAGGCGCGCGCGTGCGGCAGGGCCAGGTGATCGGCTATCTCGGCTCGTCCGGCCTCTCCACCGGCCCGCACCTGCATTACGAGGTGATGGTCAACGGGCGCTTCGTCGACCCCATGCGCGTGCGCGTTCCGCGCGGTCGAGAGCTCGGCGGCCAGATGCTCGCCGTGTTCCGCGCCGAGCGCGAGCGGATCGACAACCTGATGACCCGCGACCGAGCCGAAACGCGCGTCACCGCGCAGGCACCGGCGCGCTGACGCCTATTCGGCTGCCGCGAGACACGCTTCCCCGAGCCACGCATCGAGATCGGCGAGGGCCCGCGCGCTCAGCGCCTTCTTGCGCGCCTGCGTCTTGGCGGTGCCGCGCAGGCGCGAGCCGTCCTCGGCCTTCGTTGGCGCCTGCGCCAGCGGCGGGAACAGCCCGAAATTGACGTTCATCGGCTGGAACGAGCGCGGCCCCTCGTCGATGGTCGTGACGTGCCCGCCGGTGATGTGGTTGATCAGCGCGCCGTGAGCAGTCGTCACCGGCGGCAGCGATGCCTCCTGGCCCAGCCGCTCGGCCGCCGCCAGTCGACCCGCCATGCCGCCGATGGCGGCGCTCTCCACATAGCCCTCGCAGCCGGTGATCTGGCCCGCGAAGCGCAGGCGCGGCATCGCCTTCAGCCGGAGTGTCTCGTCCAGCACTTTCGGTGAGTTGAGATAGGTGTTGCGGTGGATGCCGCCGAGTCTTGCGAACTCGGCGTTCTGCAGGCCGGGGATCATCCGGAATATCTTGGCCTGCTCGCCATATTTCAGCTTGGTCTGGAAGCCGGTCATGTTGAACAGCGTGCCGAGCTTGTTGTCCTGCCGAAGCTGGACCACGGCATAGGCCTTCACCGTCGGATTGTGCCTGTTGGTGAGCCCGACCGGCTTCATCGGCCCCCAGCGCAGCGTCTCGCGGCCACGCTCGGCCATAACCTCGATGGGCAGGCAGCCGTCGAAGTAGGGCGTGCCCTCCCACTCCTTGAACTCGGTCTTGTCCGCCGCCAGCAGCGCGTCGATGAAGGCCTCGTACTGCTCCTTGTCCATGGGGCAGTTGATGTAGTCGGCCCCCGTGCCGCCCGGGCCGGCCTTGTCGTAGCGCGACTGGAACCAGGCGGTGTCCATATCGACGCTCTCGAAATGGACAATGGGCGCGATGGCGTCGAAGAAGGCGAGCGAAGTCTCGCCGGTGAGGTCGAGGATCGCCTGCGCCAATGCCGGCGATGTCAGCGGCCCGGTCGCAACGATTACGCTGTCCCAATCGGCCGGCGGCAGACCGGTGATCTCGCCGCGCTCGATGGTGACGAGCGGATGGGCTTCGAGCGCAGCCGTAACCGCCGCGGAGAAGGCGTCGCGGTCGACGGCCAGCGCGCCGCCCGCCGGCACCTGATGAGCGTCGCCCATCTTCATGATGATCGAGCCCATGCGGCGCATCTCGGCGTGCAGCAGGCCGACCGCATTTGTCGCAGCATCGTCCGAGCGGAACGAGTTCGAGCAGACGAGCTCAGCGAGGCCCTCGGTCTTGTGGGCGTCGGTGCCGCGCACCGGGCGCATCTCGTGGAGGACGACCGGCACACCGGCCGAGGCGATCTGCCAGGCGGCTTCCGAGCCCGCGAGCCCGCCGCCGACGACATGAATAGGAGAAATCTGGGTCATGACCGGCCTTTTAGTCCATCCCTGCGCCGGATGACACCCGTGGGCAGTCAGAGCGAACCATTGCTGCCACCACCCTTCCGCAAATGCTGATCCAGACCAAAAAAGAGCCCCGGCGGTGAGGCCGGGGCTTCGAAGTCGGGAGGTCGGAAGGAAGATCAGGCTGCGATCACTCGCAGACGCGCACCGTGCGGCGCTCCATGCCGTAGGGGGTGTCGACCCAGCGGCGGGTCAGGTAGCAGTCCGAGGCATAGGCCCGGGAGTTGGCCGCGGCGATCGCGCCGCCGACGATCAGGCCCGTGGCGACGGCACCGACCCCCCAGCCGATGTGGCGGCGATGGAACGGGCCGGCATCGGCCTGGGTGGACACGCCGACCGACAGGGCGGCGACGGCAACGGCGGCGAGAGCGAAGGTCTTGGTGCGGTTCATGGCGGGTCTCCGATGGTGTTCTCAAGGGGCCCAGCGCCCCGGTCCTCCATCAGTCGCGGCCATCGCCTGAAAGGTTCGCGCCCCGCCAAGAAAAAAATCGTGAGCAAACTCCGATGGGCAGGACCACTGCCAGCGACATTGCGGCACATGGACGGCCGTGGCACAAATCACGGACGATTGCCGTTAATCGCTGAAGGCATGGTGGAGGTCGTTCGGATGGCAAAGCATTGGGTCGGCGCCGCCCTCGTCGCAATGCTGTGTACCGGAGCGCAGGCTGCGGACATCACGATGAGTCGCGCTCCCGCATCGGCGGTGCTGGCCGCGCCCAGCTTCGGCTGGACGGGTTTTTACGTCGGCGGCCATCTCGGCGCTGGACACATGCGGAACAACTATCTCGGCATTTCCAGCTTCACTGCGTCAACGCCCTGGATCGGCTATTCGATCGGCGACCGGTTCGCGGCCAATGCCACCGGCATCGTCGGCGGCGTGCAGCTCGGCTACAACTGGCAGCTCGGCAGCAACATCGTGGCGGGCCTCGAGGCCTCGGTATCGCTGTCGACCCTGTCGCACTTCTTTATCGGACCGACGGGCACGCCTGACGACGAATATCGCACGCGCCTGCCCGTCTTCGGCTCGCTCACAGGACGCATCGGCTATGCCGCCGACCGCGCCCTCTTTTACGTGAAAGGCGGACTGGCGGTCGGCCATATCCGCTTCGCGCTGGAGGATTTCGCCCCGCCGATCGTCGGCGGCTTCCGCCAGTCGGCCACCCGCGCGGGTTGGACCGTCGGCGCCGGCGCCGAGTATGCGGTGACGCCGAACTGGACCATCGGCCTCGAATACAACTATGCCGACTACGGCAGCTTCGACGCCGGTTCGGGCAATCGCGACATCATGCGCGTATCGACGCAGACCCACGCCGTCACGATCCGGGCGAACTACCTGTTCTCGACCGGCCCCGGCGCCGTCGCCCGGTACTGAACCTTTCACCACGAATGACGTCGGGGCCGCCATCGCGCGGCCCTTGTCGTTGATGCACCCCGAGGAGAACGGGCCGCCCGATCGAGAACCGATCGGACGACCCGGCATGATCGTCGCGTTCAGGGCACGGTCCCGAACTACTCGGCGGCCAGCCGCTCCGCGCCCGCCTCGAAGATGAGGCGGTCGGTGCCGGCCGTGACCTTCACCTGATCGCCGTCCTTCACCTCGCCGCCGAGAATCTTCTCGGCGAGCGGGTCCTGCACCGCCTTCTGGATCACGCGCTTCAGCGGGCGGGCGCCATAGGCGGGATCGTAGCCCTTGTCGGCAAGCCACTGCCTGGCCTTCTGGTCGAGGTCTAGCGTGATCTTGCGCTCGTCGAGCAGCTTCTGCAGGCGCCGGAGCTGGATCTCGACGATAGCGGTCATCTGCTCGCGCTTCAGGCGGCCGAACAGGATGATCTCGTCGATCCGGTTCAGGAATTCGGGGCGGAAGTGCCCGCGCACGATGGACATGACGCCGTCGCGCACCGCGTCCACCTCCTCGCCCTCGTTCTGCATGACCAGAAGCTCGGAGCCGAGATTCGAGGTCATGATCACCAGCACGTTGCGGAAATCGACCGTGCGGCCCTGCCCGTCCGTCAGGCGTCCGTCGTCGAGCACCTGCAACAGGACGTTGAACACGTCCGGATGGGCCTTCTCGATCTCGTCGAACAGCACGACCTGATAGGGCCTGCGGCGCACGGCCTCCGTCAGCGCCCCGCCCTCGTCGTAGCCGACATAGCCGGGCGGCGCGCCGATGAGCCGCGATACCGAGTGCTTTTCCATGTATTCGGACATGTCGAGGCGGACCATCGCCGTCTCGTCGTCGAACATGAACTCGGCGAGCGCCTTGGTCAGCTCGGTCTTGCCGACGCCGGTGGGGCCGAGGAACATGAACGATCCGATCGGCCGGTTCGGGTCCTGCAGGCCGGCGCGCGCGCGCCTGACCGCGGTCGAGACGGCCTTCACCGCCTCGCCCTGCCCGATGACGCGCTTGGCGAGTTCGTCCTCCATGCGCAGGAGCTTGTCGCGTTCGCCTTCCAGCATCCTGTCGACGGGCACGCCGGTCCAGCGCGAGACGACCTGGGCGACGTGGTCGGCGGTCACCGCTTCCTCGACCAGGGCCTGCTCGTTCTGCTGCTCGACGGATGCCAGCTCCTTCTCCAATGCCGGAATGGTGCCGTAGGAGAGCTCGCCGGCCTTCGCCCAGTCGCCCTTGCGCTGAGCGTTGGCGAGGCCATTGCGTGCCTCGTCCAGCTGCTTCTTGATCTCCGCGGCGCGGCCGAGGCTGTCCTTCTCCGCCTTCCAGCGGGCGGTCATCCCGGCGGACTGTTCCTCCAGCGAGGCAAGATCGCCCTCCAGCCGCTTCAGGCGGTCCCTCGACCCGGTGTCGCTCTCCTTCTTCAGTGCCTCCTGCTCGATCTTGAGCTGGATGATGCGCCGGTCGAGTTCGTCCAGCTCCTCGGGCTTGGAATCGACCTGCATCCTGAGGCGCGCCGAGGCCTCGTCGACGAGGTCGATGGCCTTGTCGGGCAGGAAGCGGTCGGTGATGTAGCGGTTCGACAGGGTCGCCGCCGCGACGATGGCCGAGTCGGTGATCCGCACCTGATGGTGCTGCTCGTACTTTTCCTTGAGGCCGCGCAGGATCGAGACGGTATCCTCGACCGAAGGCTCGCCGACGAAGACCGGCTGGAAGCGCCGGGCGAGCGCCGCGTCCTTCTCGACATGCTTGCGATATTCGTCGAGCGTCGTCGCGCCGATGCAGTGCAATTCGCCGCGCGCGAGCGCAGGTTTCAGGAGGTTCGAGGCGTCCATCGCCCCGTCCGCCTTGCCGGCGCCGACCAGCGTGTGCATCTCGTCGATGAACAGCACGATGCCGCCATCGGAGGCGGTGACCTCGGACAGCACGGCCTTCAGCCGCTCCTCGAATTCGCCGCGATATTTCGCACCCGCGATCAGCGAGCCCATGTCGAGCGACAGGATCGACTTGTCCTTGAGGCTCTCCGGCACGTCGCCGTCGACGACGCGCAGCGCGAGACCTTCCACGATCGCGGTCTTGCCGACGCCGGGCTCACCGATCAGGACGGGATTGTTCTTGGTGCGCCGCGACAGCACCTGGATGGTGCGGCGGATTTCCTCGTCGCGGCCGATGACCGGGTCGAGCCTGCCCTCGCGGGCGGCCGCTGTCAGGTCGCGGGCATATTTCTTCAGCGCATCATAGGCGTTCTCGGCCGACGCGGAGTCCGCCGTGCGGCCCTTGCGCAGGCCCTCGATCGCCTTGTTCAGGTTCTGCGGATTGACGCCGGCGGCAGCAAGCGCCTTGCCTGCCTCGGTGTCCTTCTCCAGCGACAGCGCCAGCAGCAGCCGCTCGGCCGCGACGAAACTGTCGCCCGACTTCTCGGCGGCCTTTTCCGCAGCGTCGAAGACGCGCGCTAGGCCCTGTCCCAGATAGACCTGACCGGCGCCCGACCCCTGCACTTTCGGGATTTTCTTCAGCGCCTCTTCCGTCTTCTGAAGCGCCACCTGCGGCTGGCCGCCAGCCTGCCGGATGAGGCCCGAGGCAAGCCCCTCCGGATCGTCCAGCAGAACTTTGAGGAGGTGCTCGGGCTGGAACTGCTGATGCCCTTCGCGCAGCGCCAGATTCTGCGCGGACTGGATGAATCCGCGCGAGCGCTCGGTATATTTCTCGATATTCATATGGTCACTCCTTTGCCCGTTCCCCCGTCTCCGCTGAGCCCGAAAGGAACGTCCGACCGAATGGATGGCCCGGCCCCGAAGCGACCGGCTTGGCCGTGATATGGGTGCCTCACGGGCCCGTGAAAAGGGGCGGAGCACAGCCGTTTCGCGATTCCCGCCGGGCTCCGTCGCAGCCGCTCTGCAACACGGCGTCGGACAAAGTGCATAGGGCGCCGCTTGACCCTGCGCACGCCTTGCGCGAGGTCAAATCCGACGCTCGATGAGGTTTGTCCCATGACGCATGCCGCCCCCACAGTCACCGCCCTCTACCGCTACCCGGTCAAGGGCCTCTCGGCCGAACCGCTGACCGAGGCGCTGCTGACATCGGGCCAGCATTTCCAGGGCGACCGGCTCTTCGCCATCGAGAACGGCCCCTCGGGCTTCGATCCCGCCAATCCCGAGCACCAGCCGAAGCAGAAGTTCCTCGTCCTCGCCCGGCAGGCGGCGCTGGCGAAGCTCAAGACCCGCTACGACGACGTCACCCGCGAACTGTCCATCGTCGCCGACGATATCGAGGCGGTGCGCGCCGACCTTGCCACCGAAACCGGCCGCACCGCGGTCGAGGACTTCTTCCGGATGTTTCTCGCCAAGGAGCTCGCCGGCGCACCGAAAGTGCTGGAAGGCCCGCCCGGCTTCCGCTTCATGGATTCCCGCTCCGGCTTCGTGTCGGTCATCAATCTCGCGAGCGTGCGCGCGCTGGAGAAGGAAACCGGCGTTTCCATCGATCCCGTGCGCTTCCGCGCCAATATCTATATCGACGGCGTGCCGGCCTTCGCCGAGTTCGACTGGGTCGGCAAGCGCGTCGCCATCGGCGAGACCGTCCTGCGCGGCCTGAAGCGCACCGAGCGCTGCGCCGCCACCACCGTCAATCCGGCGACCGCCGTGCGCGACCTGATGATCCCCGCCGTACTCATGCGCACCTATGGCCATGCCGACTGCGGCATCTACTGCGCCGTCGCGCAGGGTGGCCGCATCGCCATCGGCGACCGGCTCGGCGTGGCCGAGGAGGAAGCGGCGGGCGTGGCGTTCTGACGAACCGGCTGCTTGCGGGGGCATCGGTCGCTTACCTGCCATTAACCATGGCAGGGCAATTCTGCCGCCGGTTCGCATCCTCTCGCAGGCATTGCTTCATGGCATTCTGGGCTTCCGCCGCTACGCGCGGCGAAAAGGCGTTGCGCGCGGCGGTGGACCGCTCGCTGGCCGTGATCACCTTCGATCTGGACGGCAAGGTGCTCGGAGCCAACGAGAACTTCCTCGCTGCGATGGGTTATCAGCTCGGCGAGGTGATCGGCCGCCACCACAGCCAGTTCATGCCCGAGGCGGACGCCAGATCGGGCGCATACAGGACCTTCTGGGCGGCGCTGCGGGAAGGCGCGTTCCAGTCCGGCGAGTTCCGCCGCCTCGCCGCGGGCGGGCGCGAAATCTGGCTGCGCGCCACCTACAACCCGGTGCTCGACCGCAAGGGCCGGGCGATGCGCGTGGTGAAGATCGCCTCCGACATCACGGCGGAAAAGCGGCGCTCGCTCGACGATGCCGGCCAGATCGCCGCCATCCACCGCTCTCAGGCGGTCATCGCCTTCGACCTCGACGGCACCATCCTTGAAGCCAACGACAATTTCCTCGCCACAGTGGGTTATCGGGGCGACGAGATCATCGGCCAGCACCACCGCATGTTCGTCCCCCCCGACGAGGCGGCCAGCCCCGCCTATGCCGCGTTCTGGGAAAGCCTGCGCGGCGGCGAATTCCAGGCCGCGGAATATCGCCGCCTCGGCAAGGGCGGCCGCGAGATCTGGATCCGCGCCACCTACAATCCGATCCTTGGCGGCGATGGCCGTCCCATGAAGGTCGTCAAGTTCGCCATCGACGTGACCGCCGAGAAGCTGCGCAACGCCGACTACCAGGGCCAGATCGCCGCCATCAACCGCACACAGGCCGTCATCGCCTTCACGCTCGACGGCACGATCCTCGATGCCAACGAGAACTTCCTCAAGGCCACCGGCTACGCGCTCGACGAAGTGCGGGGGCGGCATCACCGCATGTTCGTGGAAGAAAGCTACGCGAGGAAGGACGAGTATCGCATCTTCTGGGAGCGGCTTGCGCAGGGCGTGCCGGTTTCGGCCATCTACCAGCGCTTCGCCAAGGGCGGCAGGGCCATCTGGCTGCAGGCAACCTACAACCCGATCCTCGACGCCGCCGGCAAACCCCTCAAGGTCGTGAAATACGCCACCGACATCACCGCCAGCATGGACGCGCGCAACCGCGCGGTGACCGCGGCGGAAGACACCTTGAGCAATGTCGAGGCGGCCGCGGCCGCGGCCGAAGAGATGAACGCCTCCGTCAGCGAGATCGTCCGCAGCATGGTGCATTCGAAGGAGGCGGTGGCCGAGATCAACACCCGAACAGCCGCGGCGGACCGCTCGACCAGCCAGATGCGCGAGACCGCGCAGTCCATGGATGGTGTGGTGCAACTCATCGCCAAGGTTGCGGAGCAGATCAACCTCCTCGCCCTCAACGCCACGATCGAATCCGCGCGCGCCGGAGAGGCCGGTCGCGGCTTCGCGGTGGTCGCCCAGGAGGTCAAGAACCTCGCGGGGCAGGCGAGCGCAGCGACGACCCGCATCTCCTCGGAGATCGCCGCCATGCAGCAGGTCGCGGGCGACGTCGTGACAACGCTTGCATCGATCACCAGCGCCATCGGCGACGTGCAGGGCTTCGTCGAAAGCGCGACCGCGGCGATAGAGGAGCAGAGCGTCTCCACCGGTGAGATTTCCGGCAACATGCAGACCGCCGCCGAAGGGGTCGCCAGCATCGGCCGCACGCTGGACGACTGGATCATCGGCATGGAGGAACGCCGCTTCGACGAGCGCGTGCGCCTCGTCAAACAGGCGCGGATCATCCCGGACGGCGGCGCGCCTCTTGTCTGCTCGGTGCGCAACCTCTCGCGCAGCGGCGCCAAGATCGTGCTCGCGGACCCGGGCATCGTCCCGGCGCGGTTCAGGCTGGAAATAGCAGGCGAAGACGGCCCGCGCATCTGCGAACTTGTGCGGCGCGGGCGGAACGACGTGGGCGTCCGGTTCCGCATCGGCTGAGGAAACCTGCCCAACATCCCGCAACACGCTGCAATTCCGCCCCGGCTACAGACGGCCTAGCATCGGCGCACGATCGAACTCCCGCCGAAAGTGCCGCACCATGCCGCGCCGCGCCGCCCTCGCCGCCTTCGTCCTTGTCGCGGGCTTCCTGCCGGCCGAGGCCATGGCGCAGTTGCGCGCCTGCCGGCCGCTCTCGGTGCTCCGCCCGCTCGCTCCGGCCGGCGCAAGTCTCGACGCACCCGCTCTGGAGGCCGTGCCGGCCAACCCGGCCCAGTGCCGCAGCGGTGTACCTCTCAAAGTCGACGACACGGTCATCTGGCGCTGCCAGGCGATTCCGCCTGACGAAGGGGACTTGCCCGAGGGCGCGCCCGAATATGCCTTCCTCATCGAACGTCCAGGCCAGCCGTTGCAGGTGCTGCCCGACGACCTGATGGCCGGCCGTCACCGCAGCTTCGACGTCATCACCGTCGATCTCGACGGCGACGGCGCGCCCGAACGCGTGCTCGCCGCCTGGAACGGCCAGGGCAACGGCCTTGGCGTCAACCGCTGGACCATCCGCGTCTTCGACCGCGACTGGACTCTGCTGGGCGCTTTCGCCGACGTGTCCGACTGGGGCGACAGCAGCCTCGTGCGCGCGCCCGCGGGCAGGCGCGGCTGCGACATCGCGGTCACTTCCTTCGTCGACAGCATTGATGGCCAGGGACGCGCGGGCATCTCGTTCCAGGCGCGTTTCCAGCGGCTCGCGGGCGGCCGCATTGAGGAGGCGACGGACCGCCCGGCGCTGGCGCGGCGCTACACCTTCGCCTTCCAGCGGCAGCGAACCCGCCACTTCGACCGCCCGGGGGCGCAGGAGAAGGGTGACATCGCCGCCTGGCTGGCGACCGCGCGAGCCGCAGCGGCGCGTTGACCGCACGCACTGTCCGGCACGGCCCTGTGTCATTTCACATACCCCCGGAAGCGCGCTCCTATACAGTCCGCGCCGCCGTGACGGATCGCTTCGCCGCCGAGGGCATGTCTGCGCCGGGACTTCCGTGCTGCGGCATGCCATGCTGGCTTTCGCGGAAGCGCACCGTGCAGCCGTTAGGCCTATGATTCCTCGAAGCCGACATCCATGCTGTCCAACCCGCCATCACCACGGAATGCCCAGCTCTGGTGCCACGCCTGCCCGCTGCGGCGCAAACCGGCTTTCGAAGAGAAAAGCAAGGAGGACATCGACTTCCTCACCGAGCTGAAGATGGATCACCGCCGCATTCCCGCTGGCGGCGAGATCATCTTTGCCGGACAGGCGGACGCCGAGCTGTTCACGCTCTATTCGGGCTGGGCGTTTCGCCAGAAGACGATGCCGGACGGACGGCGCCAGATCCTGAGCTTCCTGCTGCCCGGCGATCTCCTGGGGTTGCAGGCTTCGCTCCTGTCGGTGGCCCAGCACGGCATCGAGGCGCTGACCGATGTCGAAGTCTGCGTCTTCCCGCGCAAGCGCGTGTGGGACCTGTTCGTGCGCATGCCCCAGCTTGCCTATGAAGTGGCCTGGCTCGGCTCCCGCGAGGAGGGCCGTGTCGACGAGAATCTTCTCACCGTCGGCCAGCGCAATGCCACGGAGCGGATCGCGGCGCTCATCATCACGCTCTACCGGCGCGCGCAGGCGCTCGAACTCGTCGTCGACCAGACCTTCGACTTCCCGCTGTCGCAGCAGCATCTGGCAGATGCGCTCGGCCTGTCGCTGGTCCACACCAACAAGACCTGGGCGAAGCTGCGCCGCGCGGGCCTGTTCAGCTTCTCCGGCGGCCGGCTGAAGCTGGAGAATCCGCGCATGACCGAGCGGATCGCGGCCTATTACGAGCGCGACTTCGGCAAGCGGCCGATCATCTGACGGCGCGCCCGCGCGCTGGAACAGCTCCAATCTTCACCCCGCGGGGTTTCGCCGGGGCGCTCGGCGGGCTACATGGACGCTGTTCCCTCACGCGACCCGACGAGCGCCCCGGCATGAACCCGATTGCTGAAGTCCGCGCCATTCTCGCTGACGCGCTGGCCGTGATGCGCCACCCGGACGCGCGCCTCGCCGTGCTCCTCTATTCGGGATTGTCGGCCGTCTTCTTCGTCTATGCCCTGTTCACGGCCGGCATCCTGTGGACGCTCGCTTCCGTTCTCATCGGCATCGCGCTTCTGCCCGCCGTCGAGTTCATCACCCACAAATACGTGCTGCACCTGCTCGAACTCGCCAAGACCTCCCCGACCGCCCAGTTCTGGAACCGCGTCCATTACGCCCATCACATGGACCCGAAGGATACCCGCGTGATCCTCGCCCATCCCGCGACCGTCGTGCTGCTGGTGGCCGTGCTGACGGGTATCGCCTGGCTCCTGGGCCTGACGCCGCTCGCGCCCATCGTCGCAATCTCGTTCGGGCTCTTCGCCTTCTACGAGATCGTCCATTTCGCCTGCCACATGGATGGCGAGACGCGCTCGCGCTATTTCACCACGCGGCGGCAGGAGCACGCGCTGCACCACTATATCGACGAGAACCGCAACTACGGCATCACCACCGCCATCGCCGACCGGCTGTTCGGCACGCGAATCGTCGACAAGAAGACGCTCCAGCGCTCACCCACAGCGCGCAACCTCGGCTACACCGGCGAATTCGCCGACCGCTATCCCTATCTGAAGCGCGGCGACGAGCCCCCGGCGGATGGCGCGGGCAAGGCAGACGCGCGCTGAGTGACCCGGCCTGAAGCGATAGACGTCCTGATCATCGGCGCCGGCGCCGCCGGCATGATGTGCGCCATTGAGGCCGGCAAGCGTGGCCGGTCCGCGCTGGTGATCGACCACGCCCGCGCGCCGGGCGAGAAGATCCGCATTTCCGGCGGCGGACGCTGCAACTTCACCAATCTCGGCGCGGGGCCCAAGAACTTCCTGTCGCAGAACCCGCGCTTCGCGATCTCGGCCCTCTCGCGCTACACCCAGCACGACTTCATCGCCCTCGTCGATCGCCACCGCATCGCCTGGCACGAGAAGACCCTCGGCCAGCTCTTCTGCGACGGCTCCTCGCGCCAGATCATCGACATGCTGCTGGACGAGATGGAGCGCGCCGGCGCTGAACTCCGTCTTGAGACAGCCGTCGAGGACATCGCGAAAACGGATAGCGGCTTTGCGGTGCGGTTATCGTCCGCGACCGTCGCCTGCCGCTCCCTGGTCATCGCGTCCGGCGGCAAGTCGATCCCGAAGATGGGCGCGACGGGCTTCGCCTACGAAGTCGCCGAGCGCTTCGGGCTGAAGGTGGTCGCACCGCGCCCCGCGCTCGTGCCGCTGACCTTCGCGCCCGACATGCTGACGCTGATGACACCGCTCGCCGGCATCGCCGTCGAGGAGGCGGTGGTCGGCCACGGCAAGACACGTTTCCCCGAAGCCGTGCTGTTCACCCATCGCGGCCTGTCGGGTCCGGCCATCCTGCAAATATCCAGCTACTGGCGCGAGGGCGACGAGATCGTCGTGGCGCTGGCGCCGGACGTCAACGTGCTGGAAGGCCTGCGCGCCGCCCGCGCCCGGCACGGTCGGCAGGCGGTGCAGACGGTATTGGCCGAAATCCTGCCGAAACGCCTCGCGCAGGCGATCACCGAAACGGCGGGCATATCCGGCAACCTTGCCGATTGCTCCGACAAGGTGCTCGCCCGCATCGATGCCGCCGTGAACGGCTGGCGCATCCGCCCCAACGGCTCGGAGGGCTACCGCACCGCCGAGGTGACGCTCGGCGGCATCGACACCGCGGACCTCGATCAACAGACCATGGCGGCGAAGGCAGTGCCGGGGCTCCACTTCATCGGCGAGGCGGTTGATGTCACCGGCTGGCTCGGCGGCTACAATTTCCAGTGGGCCTGGTCGTCCGGCTGGGCGGCGGGACAGGCGGTGTAAATCATCCCTCCCCGCTCACCAGCCCCTTCTCGATGAGCATCTCGCGGATGAGCTTCTTCGGCACCTTGCCGTAGCCGGATTTCGGCAGTTCCTCCCAGACGAAGACCTGTCGCGGCATCTTGTAGCGCGCGAGCTTGCCGTCGAGGAGCTTCAGGATATCGGCCTCGGCGACCGTCGTCCCCCGGCGCGCCACGAGAACTGCGACGCCCGCCTCGCCCCAGCGCCGGTCCGGCACGCCGAGCACCGCCACCTCGGCCACCGCCGGATGGGTGAGGATGACCTCCTCGATCTCGCGCGGATAGACGTTGGAGCCGCCGGATATGTACATGTCCGAGGCGCGGCCGGTGATGTAGACGTAGCCCTCGGCGTCCTTGTGGCCGAGATCGCCGGTGCGGAAGAAGCCGTCACGGAACGACTTGGCGTTGGCTTCCGGGTTATCGAAATAGCCCGCGAAAACGGCCGGGCCCGCCACGCAGATTTCGCCGGTGTCGCCGGGGCCCATGTCGCGGCCGGAATCGTCGAGAATACGCACGTCCATGGCCGTGCGCGGAAAACCGCAGGTGCCGAGGCGGCCCTGAACGGCGTCGTCCACGTCATGCTCGCGCGCGGGGAAGACGGTGATGTTGCCGGTCACCTCGCCGAGGCCGAAATACTGCACGATGCATTTGCCGAGCGCGCCCAGCGCCATCTGCTGGTCGGCGCGGTACATCGGCGATCCCGCATAGATGACGTGTTTCAGGCTCGAATGGTCGTGGCGGCCGGACGCCTCGTGGCTCGCCAGCATGGTCAGGATCGTCGGCACCGTGAATATGTTGGTGACGCGATGCTCGGCGATCAGCCGGAACGCCTCCTCGCAGTCGAGCCGCTCGGTGGAGAGCAGCACCGTCCGCGCCCCGCGCGCAACTTGCGTGAGCTGGTGGATGCCCGCGCCGTGGGAGAGCGGCGCGACGACCAGGGAGGCGTCGTGCTCTGTCGTGCCCGGCACGAGGTCGGCCAGGTGGTTGGTGACGACGAAACCCATCTGACCATGGGTGAGCACGGCGGCCTTCGGCCGGCCCGTCGTGCCCGAGGTGAAGAACAGCCAGCAGGGATCGTCATACTCGACGGCCGCCGCCTCAGGCGCGGGAAGCGCCCTGCCCTCGGCCGCGAGTTGCTCCCATTCCGCGGCGGCGAAATCAGCCGCGCCGATCGAGATGGTCAGTTGCAGGTCGGCATTCTCGGCCGCGACCGCGGCCGCATGGTCAGCGAAGAGGCTCTCGCAGATCAGCACCTTCGCCCGCGCCGCCTTGGCGATATAGGCGACCTCCTGCGGGCTATTGCGGAAATTGGTCGGCACCCAGATCGCGCCCAGCGTCCAGACCGCGAACATGCTCTCGAACATGGCGTTGGAATTGCGCGCCTGCGTGACGATGCGGTCGCCCTTCGCGACGCCGCGCGCCTTCATCGCGGCCGCGACGGCGTTGACGCGCCGCGCCATGGCGAACCAGGTCCAGGTCTCGCCGCGCCAGACAAGGCCGGGGCGATCCGGCAGTCGGCGGGCGTTGCCGTGCAGCAGGTCGGCGAGGTTCATCACGCGCCGGCTCATCGGCGTCGCGACGACCGTTCCATCGGCGGCGAGATGGGGTCCGAGCGTGGTCTGTGGCATGCGGGCGCTTCCGTTTCGTGCTTGGCGAAACGATAGCAGCCGCCCGGCCTCACGGAAGCCGGCCGGACGGCAGGGCTGGCCCGCCGGCCTCAAGCCGCGTGACGCTCGGCGGTGGCGCCGAAATGGCCGATATAGCGCGGGCTGATGGCCGAGACCGGCAGCACGATCAGCACGTCGGTCGTGTTAAACTGCCGGTCCACCACCGCGCCGTCGCCGACATAGGCACCGATGCGGAGATAGCCCTTGATGAGGGGCGGCAGTGCATGCAGCGCCTTCTTCATGTCGATGGCGTCCTTCGACAGGCGGCCCATCTCGACATGGCGCGACGGCAGCGCGCCGGCCGCCCATTCCGCCGGGGCCCTGGCGTTGTGGTGCAGGAACGACAGCTCCAGCGACAGCGCCTTCGGCTCGACGCCCTCGAGACTGGCGCAGCCGAACATCACGTCTATCCGGTGCGCCAGCACATAGGTCCAGATGCCGTGCCAGAGCAGCTCCACCGTCCGCTTGTTGCGGTAGGGCGGCAGCACGCAGGAGCGGCCGAGTTCGAGGAAGCGCTTGCCGCGATGGCGGGCAAGCAGGCCGGAAATGTCGAACTCGGAGGCCGTGTAGAAACCGCCATTGCGGTCGGCGACCTCCTGCCGCAGCAGGCGGTAGGTGCCGACGATGGCCGGGCGCGGCGCGCCGAGCGCCGGTTTCTCGATCACCGCGTGGTCAATGACCACGAGATGGTCGCAGATCGCGTCGAAGGCGTCGATGTCGCGGCGGGCGAGGCGCGAGGGACCGTCGGCGATAGCGTGCATCTCCTCGTAGAAGACGCGCCAACGAAGTTTCTGGGCACGGCGCACCTCGGCGGCGTTCGCCGCGAGACGAACCTCCAGGCTGCCGAGCCGGCCAAGTGTCTGCGAGGCCGAGGCGCGGGCGTCGCGCGGCAGGATGCCGCCATAGGCCCGCATCATCGGAATGATCTTGCGGCTCTGGTCTGCCCAGAGCGCTGGGTTGAAGTGACGCGTGAACGGATTGGCGCTGTTTGCGGCCGGCTCGATCATCGGGACCCCCGGAGCGCGAGCCTAGCGAATCCCGGCAGCGCGCGTCATCGGACCTCGTGCCGCAGCGCGCCGACAGGCCGATGACGGATGGACGACGGATCGGTGACGGCGGGAAAAGGTTCGCTTAGCCGGCAACGAGAAGCGCGGCGGCAACAGCCTGCGTGCCGACCGCGCCGGCCCGCGTTTCCTCGTCGCGCATGGCGGACTTCGCCTCGCCTGCTGCCTGCTTGCGGGCCTGTCCGAGTTCGAACAGATAGGCGTTGGTCGCTTCCATCATCGCGGTCGAGGCTTCCGCGAGATGCGCAAGCACCCGCGACTTCTGCGCGTCCGAAAGCGCGGCGAGACGCACGGCATTGCCGAACGAGGCGAAGCCGCCGGTGATGGTGCGCAGCAGCTCCAGCTCGCTCATGCCGCTCGGGCGCGGCATGCTCTGGTCCCGGATATCCTCGCTGACGGCGGCCGCCTGACCCACGTGATCCCCCTCGATCTTGGTAAGGCGAGGCTGGCACGCGATGGTTAACGACCGGTGAAGAAATACCGGCGGGCGACGCGATGGCCCGCCGGAGTGTCCTTCAGATCGTCTGGTTGTACTTGCCGACTTCGGAGTTCTCGCGCAGCACGCCGTCCATGGCGTGGAACATCTCGCGCATACGGGCCTCCGATACCGGGCTTTCCACCACGACGACGAGTTCCGGCTTGTTGGAGGAGGCGCGCACGAGACCCCAGGTGCCGTCCGTCGCGGTGACCCGCACGCCGTTGACGGTGACGAGGCCGGCGATCGGCTGGCCCGCCACCTGCTCGCCCTTCTCCTGCATGTCCTGGAAGCGGGCGACGACGCGGTCGACCACCTCGTATTTGATCTCGTCGGCGCATTTCGGCGCCATGGTGGGCGAACCCCAGGTCTTGGGCACCTCGGCATAGAGGTCGGCCATGGTCTTGGTCGGATTGCGGTCCAGCATGTCGATCACCGCGATGGCCGTGACGAGACCGTCGTCGTAGCCGCGGCCGACCGGGGCGTTGAAGAAGAAGTGGCCGGACTTCTCGAAGCCAGCGAGCGCGTTGAGGTCGCGCACCCGCCGCTTGATGTAGGAATGGCCGGTCTTCCAGTAGTCGGTCTTCGCGCCGAGGCGCTTCAGTTCCGGATCCGCGTCGAACAGGCCGGTGGATTTCACGTCGACGACGAACTGCGAGGGCCCGTGGACCTTGCAGAGGTCGCGGGCGAGCATGACGCCGATCTTGTCGGCGAAGATTTCCTCGCCGTGATTGTCGACCACGCCGCAGCGGTCGCCGTCGCCGTCGAACCCGAGCGCGATATCCGCACCGTGCTCCTTCACGGCATCGGCCATGGCATGGAGCATCTTCATGTCTTCGGGATTGGGATTATAGCGCGGGAAGGAATGGTCGAGCTCCGCATCCAGCGGGATGACCTCGACGCCGAGCTTTTCGAGGATCTGCGGCGCGAAGGCGCCTGCCGTGCCGTTGCCGCAGGCGGCGATGACGCGCAGCTTGCGCTTCACCTTCGGGCGGTCGGTGAGGTCGCGGATGTAGCGCTGGGCGAAATCCTCGACGAAGAGATAGGAGCCGCCGCCAATCAGGTCGAAATCGGCCTCCAGCACGATCTTCTTCAAGGCGCCCATCTCGTCGGGGCCGAAGGTGACAGGGCGCTGCGCGCCCATCTTCACGCCCGTCCAGCCATTGTCGTTGTGGCTGGCGGTGACCATGGCGACGCAGGGCACGTCGAGCTCGAACTGGGCGAAATAGGCCATGGGCGACATGGCAAGGCCGATATCGCGCACCTTGCAGCCGGCCGCCATCAGCCCGGTGACCAGTGCCATCTTGATCGAGGACGAATAGCCCCGGAAATCATGGCCGACGACGATCTCGCGCTTCACGCCCATCCGGCCGATCAGCGTGCCGAGGCCCATGCCGACGGCCTGCACGCCCATCAGGTTCAGCTCCTCGCCGAAGAACCAGCGGGCGTCGTATTCGCGGAAGCCGGTCGGCTTCACCATGGGCAGGGATTCGTAGGCGGCGGTGTTGGGTTTCAGGTTGGCGAGCGGCTTCGGGAACATACGGATCTGTCTGCCTCTGCAGGAAACGGGAACTGCGACAACAAGCACGCAGCATGCCACTGGCCATCGCACGGCGCAGATGAATGGATGATGATTGCGGCCGAAAAAGCCCCGTCAGGCGGCCCGCTGCATCGGCGGGGCGATGACGTGCTTGGACAGGAGCCACGGCGCCTCTTCCAGGGTCATGACCCGGATCTCGCGCACGCGCGCGAAGAGTTCGCGGATATGATCCTCGATCGGCACGAGAGCGCCGCTGCGCGAGCGCAGCGTCAGGCGGTCGGTGACCACTTCGAGCACGCCCCCGTGGATACGGGCGTAGATGACGGGTTCCTCGGCCAGAACATCGCCGAGGGGTGGACGGTCAGGAGCAGTCGTTCCATCAGAAAACATGGCCGGCCTCTCGCTTCGCGGGAATGCAGATGCACCAACCCGCGAACGGCCCCACATCCGGGTCGTTCGCCTTCATGGGCAGTAAAGGCGCTCATCAGGGCGGCATCAAGGGCCCATTCGGCAGAAGGCTGCGGCGCACCGCCTCAGCGCGCGCCGAGCCGCCGTTCGTCGTAGATCACGCGGACGAGGTCGGCGGCATTCTTCGCGCCGAGCTTCTCCATGATCCGGGCGCGATGAACCTCGATGGTTCGCGGCGAGATGCCGAGGCTGCGGCCCGCCTCCTTGTTGGATGCGCCGCGGACGAGTTCATGCAGCACGTCGCGCTCGCGCGGCGTGAGCAGGCTCGCCCCGTCCGGCCCGAGCGCTGCGACCGGATCAGACCGCTCCGCCCGGCGTTTCACGTGGGCCGAGAGTGTTGCGCCCACCTGCGCCACGAGGCGGCCCATGTCGCAGGGCTTCTCGATCACATCCGCCGCACCGGATTTGATCGCCTCGACCGCCATCGGAATGTCGGCATGGGACGAAATGATCACCACGGGGCCGTGAAACTTGCGGCTGGCGAGCTGGCGCAGCACGTCGAGGCCGCTCGGTCCCGGCAGATGCGATTCCAGGAGGATCAGGTCGGGCTGGCGCTGCACCAGCGCCTGCAGGACGGAGGGGCCGTCGCCGAACATCGAAACGCGGTAGCCGCATCGCTCGAAGGCCACCGCCATGGCGTCTCGCACCGGCGCATCGTCATCGACGATGAAAAGGTCGCCCGACTGCCCCGCATCCGTCGACATGATCGGCACTCCCGCGGCTGCCGCGGCTGCCGCCCGGAAGGCCGGAGACGCTTGGACAGCATCCTCCCGCCCATCAGGTCATGTCCATATGCGACAAATCGCCGCACAACGGGCCGCGCCGGTTACCGGGTGTGGCGAACGACCCTCTCGCGATAGAGCAGGTAAAGCCCCGAGGCGATGACGATGGCCGCGCCCGCGAGCGTGTTGGGGGCCGGCACCTGCGCGAAGGCGAGCCAGCCGAGCGCCGCCATCCAGACGATCTGCGTGTAGATGAACGGCGCGAGGATGCCGGCTGGCGCAAGCCCGTGCGCGAGGATCAGCAGCCAGTGCCCGACCGCGCCGAAGACGCCGATCGCCACCATGCCGGCGACCACCCACAGGCTCTGTGGCGTGGTCCAGACCAGCGGCACGAGGATGGTGGCCACCACCGCGCCGAAGGCCACCGAGTAGATCGAGGTCGTGCCGGCGGAATCATGGCCCGCGAGCATGCGGGTGAGCAGGTTGTAGACCGCATAGAAGCAGGCGCCGATCATGGACAGGCCCATCGACCAGTGCATCGCGCCGCTCCAAGGCTGCGTGATCACCAGCACCCCGAGAAAGCCTACGGCGACCGCCGCCCAGCGCCGGGGGCCGATCCATTCGCCGAGGAACGGTCCGGACAGGATGGCGACGAGAAAGGGCGTGGCGAACATGATCGAGGCGGTCTGGTCGAGCTGGAGGAATTGCAGCGCGATGAAGTTGAAGGCAGTGGAGCCGAACAGCAGGGCCGACCGGATGGCCTGAATCCATGGCCGCTGGGTGACGAGCACGGCCGGGTTTCGCAACGGATTGAAGATGATGAGCGCGACAGCGAGCGCCGAGCAGTAGCGCGTCCAGACCACCTGCATCGGGTCCATCTGCGTGCCCAGCCATTTGCCGAGCGCGTCGAGGCAGGCGAAGCAGGCAAGGGCCGCGCACATCAGCCCGATGCCCCGCAGCCGCGAGCGCTGGGCCTGCTCGGCGGCCTCGTTGCGGCCCTGGTCCACGACGGTCGATCCTCCTGCCCCGTTCGCGCTGTCTAGCCGATTTGGCCGGAGGACGGCTCGCGGCGTCCGCATGGGAGCCGTGCGGGCCAGAACCGGCGAGGACACCGGCCGCGGCCGTCTTGCCAGCCTCAGCCCTCCGGCGCATGATCGCGTCAACGGGGCTTTCGGCGGTCGCCCCGTCAGGCCAATCTCCGGATGGCCCAAGCACCGCCTCCAACCGGTTTACGGTGGAGGCTTGCTTGATTGACACGATTTCTTCCCCTTCTTTCTTCATTGCTCCCGATGAGCTTGCGCGCCTGCTCGGCAGCCCGCGATGGCCGCAGGTCATCGACGTGCGTGCCGCAGAAGTCCGCGCCGCGCAGCCTGATCTTCCCGCTTCGCTTTGGACCGCCGACACTTCAGGCGCGGCCGTCGCCGCCCTGATCGATCCGGCCCGTCCGGTCGTCGTCGCCTGCAAGGCCGGCCATAACCGCAGCCAGCGCACGGCCGCTGAACTGCGTGCCCGCGGCATTCCGGCTGTCGTTCTCGCCGGTGGGTCGCTCGGCTGGGCGGCCGCCGGCCTTCCCGTGCTGCCACGCCCGGCGGCCGATGCCTATGGCGGGCCGGGCCGCGTCTGGGCGACGCGCCGGCGTCCGAAGATCGACCGCGTCGCCTGCCCCTGGCTGATCCACCGCTTCCTCGACCCTGAGGCGCGCATCCTGTTCGTCGACCCCGATCAGGTTCTGGCGGTGGCGGCGGATACCGGCGGCATCGCCTTCGACACGCCCGGCGCGCCGATCGAACATGACGGCCCCCGCTGTTCCTTCGACACGCTCCTGGACGCCATTGGCCTTGCCGGCTTTGCTCCGCTCGCCGAACTTGCCACCATCGTCCGCGCCGCCGATACCGACGACCTCTCATCAAGCCCGCAGGCCGCGGGCTATCTTGCAGCCTCCCTCGGGCTCTCCGCCCTGGCGGGTGATGACGATCAGGCCATGCTGCGTCATGGCTTTGTCATGCTCGATGGGCTTTACGCCTGGATCACCGCCGCCCGCAGCGAAACCCATTCATGGACGAACCGCGCATGACCGCCCTCGACCGACCTGCAACACCCGATTCCGCCGTGCCTTTCAGCGAAGCCCTCGCCGTCTGGATCAAGGTCGGCCTGTTCTCGTTCGGCGGCGCGGCCGGCCAGATCGCCATGCTGCACACCATCGTCGTCGACGAAAAGAAGTGGCTGGACGAGAAGCGCTTCCTGCACGCGCTGAGCTACTGCACGCTGCTGCCGGGCCCCGAGGCGCAGCAGCTCGCCACCTATATCGGCTGGCTGATGCACGGCCTGCGCGGCGGGCTTGCGGCCGGTCTGCTTTTCGTCCTGCCCGGGGCGCTGGTCGTGCTCGGCCTGTCGATGCTCTACGTCACGGCGCGCGGCGTGCCGCTGGTCGATGGCATTTTCTACGGCATCAAGGCCGCCGTGCTGGTCATCGTCGTGCAGGCCGTGATCAAGATGGGCAAACGGGTCGGCCACACCGCCGCGCTCTACGCCATCATGGCGTCCGCCTTTCTGGCGATCTTCCTGTTCAAGGCGCCCTATCCGGCCGTCGTCATTCTCGCAGCGCTCGCCGGCGCGCTCCTCGTGACGCATTCGCCGGCCGACGACGCCCCGTCGCCAGCCGCCCGGCAAGGACGCTTCGCAGCGACACTGCGAACCGTCGCCGTCTGGTCCGCCATCTGGTGGGCGCCGGTGGCGCTGGCGGCCTTGGCTCTCGGCCCGCGGCACCTCCTGACCGAACTCGGCCTCTTCTTCTCGCAGCTCGCCATGCTGACCTTCGGCGGCGCCTATGCCCTGCTCGTCTGGCTGGCGCAGGCGGCGGTCGAACAGAAGGGCTGGCTCACCGCCGCCGAGATGGTCGACGGGCTCGGCCTTGCCGAGACGAAGCCGGGCCCGACCATCCTCGTCACCCAGTTCGTGGGCTTCCTGGCGGGCTGGCGCACGCCCGAGCCGTTCACCCCGATGGTCGCGGCCGTCCTCGGCGCGGCCATGACCACGTGGGTTACCTTCGCACCCTCGTTCCTCTGGATATTCGCCGGCGCGCCCTACATGGAGGACCTGCGCGCCAACCGCCGGCTTGCCGGCGCCTTGCAGGGCATCACGGCGGCCGTCGTCGGCGTAATCCTCTACCTTGCCATCTGGTTTGCGCTCCACGTCTTTTTCGGGCGCGTCGACAGCGTCAACTTCGGACCTGTCAGCCTCCCACGCATCGACATTGCGGCGCTCGACTGGAAAGCGGCTGCGCTGGCGGCCATCGCGTTCGTCGCGGCCTTCCGGCTGAAGCTCGGCGTCGTACCGCTCGTCGGCCTGATGGCGGCGCTCGGCGTCGCCGTGAAGCTTGGCTTCGGCTGAACGCGAAAAACGATGAGGCCGGCGCGACTGCCGGCCTCGAACATCCCGTTACAATCAAGGGGCCTCAGGCGCTGCCGCCGAAGCTGCGCGGCGCGGGGCTGACGACCCGGCCGCCCGCCTGGATGATGGCGAGCCCGCGCTGCGGCGAGCCATCGGCCCGGAAGCGGAACAGGCCATCGACGCCGTTGAAGCCGGAGGAATTGGTCAGCACCGTCTCGGAGAAGCGTTGCGACCCCTGCGTGCGGACGAGGGCGGCGATCAGCGACACGGAATCGTAGGTGAGCGAGGCGATGCGCGCCGGGTCCTGATTGAAGCGCGCGCGGTAGCGGCCGGCGAAGTTCTGGAAGCCCGCCTCGTCCGGCGCGGCATAGACGGCGGTGGGGGCGGCCTGCGCCGCGGCGCGATTGCCGACCCAGGGCCCGACGCCGAGCACCTGGACGCGGCGCGTATCGATGCCGGCGGCGGACAGCGCGCGGAGGGCCGCGCCGTCATAGGGATCGGGCACGAAGATGGCGTCGATCTGACCGGCAATGCCCGACAGGCGCTGCGCCGCCGTGGTGACGCCGCCCGCCTCGAGCGGAAAGGTCTCGATGGCGACGACACGGCCGCCCGAACGGCCGACCGCCTCCTGGAACGCGCCCTGCACGACCTGCCCGAAAGCCGAGTTCGGCACGAAGGCAGCGTAGGAGCGCTTGCCCTGCTGCGCCGCGTACTGGACGACGCGGTCGACCGTGTTCTGCGGCGTGAAGCTCATCAGATAGACGCCGCGGGTGGCGACGCTGGTATCGGTCGAATAGGCAATGATCGGCTTGCCGGCGGGGCGGGCGACCGCCGCGGCGCCGCGGACGGATTCGGCGAGGAGCGGCCCGAGAATCATTTCCGCGCCTTCCGAAATGGCCGCCTGCGCGGCAGCCTGCGCACCCGCGCCCGAGCCGCCGTCATCCTTCACGAGGATGGTGATGTCCGGTCCCTGGAATTCGGCCACCGCCATCTCCGCGGCATTGCGCAGCGTGGCCGCCGTGTTGCCGGCCGCCCCGCCCGCCGACAGCGGCAGGAGCAGCGCGATCTTCACCGAGCCGGTGCCGATGGTCGAGCCGGGCGCGGCCGGGGCGGTCGGCGCAGGGCCCGTCGCGACGGGGCCGCCGGGACCGGAAATATTGGCGCCCGAACAGGCCGCGAGCGCCAGCGACGCTGTGCCGAGCATGAATTTGCGTCGCGGCAGCGTCTCCGCGATGCGCAAGGCCGGCAGGCCGAAGGAACGCGCCTGCGCCGGGTTTTCGCCCCGCTTCGCCGTTGTCGTCACCACTGCGGCCTCCATATGCGCTGAACGCCCCCCGCACCGGCATAGCCGCGAGGCAGGGGCCGGGTCAAACAGCATGCACCGATTCTGCGTGTCGATTCAGCAACAGGTGCAACCGGAGGCATCGTCCCCCCGCGATGGACGCACCCCGGTCCGAGGCCATAGTCTTGGTCCAGAGAGTGCCCTTCATGACCACCCAAGCATCGTCCGTCCCCGCATCGCCTGCCCCGGCCAGCCGCCGCTATCGGATCGGCGGCAAGGAATTCCTCGCCCGCCCGCTGGAGCCCGGCCTCCATGTCGTCGCCACCCCCATCGGCAACCTGCGCGACATCACCATCCGGGCGATCGAGGCGCTGGCGGCCGCCGATCTCGTCGCCTGCGAGGACAGCCGCGTGACGCGCCGCCTCATCGACCATTTCGGCCTGACGACGAGGCTTGCGCCCTATCACGAGCACAATGCCACGGAGATGCGGCCGAAGCTGCTGGCGCGCCTTGCCGCCGGCGAAGCCCTGGCTCTGGTCTCGGATGCCGGAACCCCCCTCGTCTCCGATCCCGGCTTCAAGCTGGTCGAGGCCGCGCGCGAAGCCGGCCATTCCGTCATACCCGTGCCCGGCCCCTCCGCTCCCCTCGCGGCTCTGATGACCGCCGGCCTGCCGACCGACGCCTTTTTCTTCGACGGCTTCCTGCCCCCGAAGACCGTCGGCCGGCGCCAGCGGGCGAAGGCGCTGGCCGTTATTCCAGGCTCGCTGGTCTTCTTCGAGACCGGCCCGCGCCTCGCAGCTTCCCTCACCGACCTCGCCGCGGAACTCGGTCCACGCGAAGCCGCGGTCTGCCGCGAACTGACCAAGGCCCACGAGGAGGTGCGGCGCGGCTCGCTGACAGAACTCGCCGCCCACTATGCCGAGGCAGGCGAGCCGAGGGGCGAAATCGTCCTCGTCATCGGTCCGCCGGGGCCTGCCGCAGCGCCCCAGGCGGAGGATGTCGACGCCTTGCTGCGCACGGCGCTCGCCGATGCATCGGTCAAGGACGCGGCAACCCGCGTCGCGGCCGCCACCGGCCTGCCACGCCGCGATGTCTACCAGCGGGCGCTGGCTCTCGCGAAGGATTGAGCATGGCCCGCCGCGAGGCCGACCCTTCTCGCACCGCCGCCTGGGGACGCGGACGCCTCGCCGAAGCGGTGGCGCTTCTGGTCCTCCTCGCCAAAGGCTACCGCATTCTCGCCCGCCGCTGGCGCGCGCCCGGCGCCGAGATCGACCTGGTGGCGAAGCGGGGCCGCACCCTGGTCTTCGTGGAGGTCAAGGCACGGACGAACCTCGCAGCCGCCGAGATCGCGCTAACCACCGCCCAGCGCCGGCGCATCACGCAGGCTGCGGAGTTCTGGTGTGCCCGGCATCCCCGCCATGCGGGCGGCGATAGGCGCTACGACCTGATGCTGGTATCGAAGGGCCGCTGGCCGCGCCATATACAGGGCGCGTTCGACGCCGATGTCTGAAAGGAATGCCGCATGAGCGAGAAGGCCGGAGCAGCCGCCCCCCATATTGGTGGCAGGGCGCGCCTGAAAGTGGCCGTCCAGACCGACCCGATGGCGTCGATCAGGATCGCCGGCGATTCCGGCTTCGCGCTGATGCTGGAGGCTGAGGCGCGCGGCCATGACCTCCACTACTACCACCCCGACAAGCTCGCCATGCGCGACGGCGTGCCGAGCACGCTCGCCTATCCGCTCCAAGTGCGCGACACCGAGGGCGATCACTTCACCCTGGGCGAGGGCGCGCGGGTGCCGCTGGCAAGCTTCGACGTGATCCTGATGCGCCAGGACCCGCCCTTCGACCTGCACTACATCACCGCGACCCATTTCCTCGAGCGCGTCCATCCGCAGACCCTCGTCGTCAACGACCCCTTCCACGTGCGCAATGCACCGGAAAAGGTCTTCGTCACGCTGTTCCCGCAGCTCATGCCGGCGACGCTGATCACCCGCGACTTCGACGCGATTCGCGCCTTCAGGAAGGAGATGGGCGACATCGTCATGAAGCCGCTCTACGGCCATGGCGGCGCGGGCGTCTTCCGCATCCGCAAGGACGACGAGAATTTCGGTTCCTTCCTCGACACTTTCGCGGCGCTGACCCGCGAGCCCTGGGTGATCCAGCATTACCTGCCGGCCGTGCGCGACGGCGACAAGCGCATCATCCTCGTTGACGGCGAGTTCGCGGGGGCGGTGAACCGCGTGCCGGCCGCCGACGACCTGCGCTCCAACATGGTGCGCGGCGGTGCGGCCGAGACGACGCAGCTCACGCCGCGCGAACAGGAAATCTGCGAGACGATCGGCCCGGCGCTGCGCGAGCGCGGCATCCTGATCGCCGGCATCGACGTGATCGGCGGCAACCTCACCGAGATCAACGTGACGGCGCCGACCGGCATCCGTGCCATCCGCCGGCTCGGCGGGCCGGATATCGCCGCCAAGATCTGGAGCGTGATCGAGGCGCGGCGGCGATAGGCCGCGCCGGCGAGCTACACTGCATGCCTCCCCCGTGTCTTGAAGCTTTTGACGGCGCCCAAGCGACGGCGGCTTTCCGAGCCGACCTTCGCGATCCACGGACATTCCCGCTACCCGCACAAGTGCCGGTAGCAGCTCAAAGAAGCGAACGCCGCCGATGTGCCTCCCTCATCTGGCGCTGGCTCGCCACCTGCGGGCGGGCAATACTCTCCAGGCGCGCCTGTTCAGGGCATCAGAAACCGTCATTCCATCCCCCAAACCGCAATCTCACCGCACGGTACAGAAAACATATGCGGAACAAAATACGGATGTTCCCTTATTGTTCGCTCCGGACAAACATGCACCGATGGCTTCAGGGGTGGGGTCATGGTTCAACGGGTCGCGACCGTCGCGTTTGAAGGGATCGAGGCAAAGCTGGTCGACGTGCAGGTGCACGTTCTTTCCGGGCAGGTCGTTTTCAATATCGTAGGCCTTCCGGACAAGGCCGTCAGCGAGGCGCGGGAGCGCGTGCGCTCCGCGCTGGTGGCATCGGGGCTGGCATTGCCGGGCCGGCGGATCACGGTCAACCTGGCGCCGGCCGATCTTCCAAAGGAAGGCTCGCATTTCGACTTGCCCATCGCGCTCGGCCTGATGGCTGCGATCGGGGCCATCCCACCGGATGCCCTCGGCGGCTTCATGGTCCTCGGCGAACTGGCGCTTGACGGCCGGATCACGCCTGTCGCCGGTGTCCTGCCCGCGGCTATGGCGGCCAACGCCATGGGCATGGGTGTCATCTGCCCGGCAGCCTGCGGCCCGGAGGCAGCCTGGGCTGGGGACGAGGTCGAGGTGCTGGCCGCCGACAGCCTTCTCCAGCTCGTCAATCACTTCCGGGGTGCGCAGGTCCTGTCGCGGCCTGTCCCGGGCATCCGGGCTGTCGAACCTGATCTGGCCGATCTTCGCGACATCAAGGGTCAGGAGAGTGCGAAGCGCGCCATCGAGATTGCGGCCGCCGGTGGACATGCGCTTCTGATGAGCGGCCCTCCCGGATCCGGCAAGTCGATGCTGGCGAGCCGCATGCCCTCGATCCTGCCGCCGCTCGCCCCCGCCGAACTGCTTGAAGTATCGATGATCCATTCGGTCGCCGGCGAACTCGAAGGCGGCCGGCTCACCGCCCGCCGGCCGTTCCGCAACCCGCACCACTCCGCCTCCATGGCGGCGCTCATTGGCGGCGGCCTCCGCGTGCGCCCCGGAGAGGTCTCGCTGGCGCATCACGGCGTGCTGTTTCTCGATGAAATGCCGGAATTCCAGCCACATGTTCTCGACGGGCTTCGCCAGCCGCTCGAAATGGGCGAGGCGGTCATCGCCCGCGCCAACCAGCGCGTGACCTTCCCGGCGCGCTTCCAGCTTGTCGCGGCCATGAACCCCTGCCGCTGCGGCCATGCGACCGAGCCCGGTTTTGCGTGCAAGCGCATGCCCAACGACCGCTGCATGGCCGATTACCAGGCGAAGCTCTCGGGCCCCTTGCTCGATCGCATGGACCTTTTGATCGAAGTGCCGGCTGTCTCTGCCGCCGATCTGATCCTGCCCGCACCGGCGGAGGGCAGCGCGGCTGTCGCTGGGCGGGTCGCGGCTGCCCGTGCCCGGCAGGCCGCGCGCTACGCGGCTCATGCCGGCGTGCGGCTCAACGCCCACGCGCCACCCTCGGTCATCGACGAGGTCGCCCGCCCGGATGCGGCGGGGCTTGCATTGCTGCGCAGCGCCGCGGATGCCATGCGCCTCTCGGCCAGAGCCTATCATCGCGTGCTCAAGGTGGCGCGCACCATCGCCGACTTGGCGGGGGAGGACATGATCGGACGCATTCATCTGGCGGAGGCCCTGACGTATCGCGCTGCCGGAGAGCGGGCGCGCGCCGCTGCCTGAAGCCAGGTACTCAGAGCATGTGCACGGTCGGCGCAGGTCGATGTCGCCAAGGTGGCTGGCAGCATGTCGCGCGGCTGTGCAAGGCGGCTGCCACGTCGTGGTTCGACATCCCGTCACCCTGGAATCGTCCGGTTGCCGCGCGGCCACACGCACGGCGCCGGGACCGTGGCTTGAGCGCATGGCGTTCAGCGGTAACTCCACATCAACCCCGTTTGCCTAGGGTCGTCCCCGGGTCTGGTTGCGGGAGAGATCGATCGTGGATGCTTTCGCCCTGGTCGCTGGCGGCGCGGCCGCGCTCGGCGTCGCCGGGATCGCTGGCGTCGTGCATCTCGTACACGCGCGGCGCGCGCTCGCGCGCAAGGCCGCGGCCCTCGAGGAAACCGTCGAGACGCTGACGGACCGCGTGTTCGAGCTTGCCGAGAGCGAGGAACTGCACCGCGGTCTCGTCGATGCGCAGGGCGATCTCATCGTGCGCCGCGATCATGCGGGCGCCGTCACCTTCGCCAATCGCGCCTACAGCGCCCTGGTGGGCGAGCCCGCCGAAGCGCTGATCGGCCGTCCCGCCGAACCGAACGTGCTGGAGCGCGGCACCAGCCGGCGGGAGAGCGACGGCTCGCAGAACGTCGACGAGCGGATCCTTACACCGGACGGCGAGCGATGGATCGCCTGGCGCCATCACGCGGTACGCGATGGCCAGGGCGCCGCGCAACTTCAGTCCGTCGGCCGCGACATCACTGAGCGGAAAGCGGCGGAACTCGCGCTCGCACACTCGCGCGCCCGCGCGCAGACGGCCAACGAGGCGAAATCGCGCTTCCTCGCCACCGTCAGCCACGAGATCCGCACCCCGCTGAACGGCATCATGGGCATGGCGGACCTGCTCACGGACACGCCGCTGACCCCCGAACAGCGCAACTATGCCGAGGTCGTCAAATCATCGGGCGCGGCCCTGCTTTCCCTGATCGACGAGATTCTCGACTTCTCCAAGATCGAGGCCGGCCGCCTCGACCTCACTGCCGCGCCCTTCGAGCTGCTTCCGCTGGTCGAGGGCGTGGCCGAACTGCTCGCCACCCGCGCCCATGCCAAGGGGCTCGACCTGGCCGTCGCAGTCGATCCTGCTCTTCCCGCACGCCTTCTCGGGGATGCCACGCGGTTGCGGCAGGTGCTGATGAACCTCGCCGGCAATGCTGTGAAGTTCACCGAAGCGGGCGGCGTCGCCATCACGGTCGACCGCGACGATGCTCACATGGCGATCGAGGTCCGCGACACCGGACCGGGCATCGCCAAGAGCGACGCGGAGCGCATCTTCGCGGAGTTCGAACAGGGCGAGACGACCTTCGCGCGCCGCCATGCGGGCACCGGCCTCGGCCTGGCCATCTCGCGCCGCATCGTCCAGCGCATGGGCGGCACGCTGACCCTGCAATCGGAGCCCGGCTACGGAGCTACCTTCCGGGTGCGCCTGCCGCTGGTCGCCGCCGGACCGGTGGACGGGCCCGAACGCCTCGACGGCTTTACCGTGCTGGTCCTGTCGCAGGCCGCAGTCGAAGCCGGTATCCTCGCAAGGCGGCTCGGCGCCCGCGGGGCCCTTGTCACCCGGCCTGCCTCAGCATCGGATATTGCCGCCGACACCCGCTTCGACGCGACCATTCTCGACGGGCGCATGGGTGACGATGCGGTCGGCAGCGCGATGTCGGCCCTGGGAGATCGCGCAGGGCGGACCATCCTGCTGGTCACGCCGGCCGCACGAGCCGATATCGCCCGCTGGCGCGCGCGCGGCGTCGGCGGCTGGCTGGTCTCTCCGGTCCGCGAGACGTCGCTGCTCATGCAGCTTCAGCCGATGGCCAATTCCAAGTTGCCGGCGGCGTCCACGACCGATCTGGCTGACACGCCATCCGCAGCGACGGAACCACCCGTGCAGCGCTTGTCCGTGCTGGTCGCCGAGGACAACGAGGTCAACGCTCTGCTCGTTCGCCGCCTGCTCGAAAAGCTCGGCCATGCACCGCACTGGGCGCGCAACGGCCGTGAAGCCGTCGACATGGCGCTGGACCCGAAGCTCACCGTCGACCTCGTCCTCATGGATATGCAGATGCCCGAATGCGACGGGCTGTCGGCGGCCACCATGATCCGCGCGCGGGAAAGCGCGGATCGCCGTGTGCCGATCGTCGCGCTGACCGCCAATGCCTTCGCCGAGGATCGCGCGGCGGCCATCGCCGCCGGCATGGATGCCTTCCTGACCAAGCCGCTCGACCGCGATCGCCTGTCGGAGGCGATCGCGGCCCATGTCAGGCCGTCGCCGCCAGCCCCATCGCAGCGAGAGCCGAAGAAAGTGCGCCGGCGTCCGTGAAGACGATGCCGCGCATCCCCGCAGCGCGCGCTCCCTCGACATTCCTCTCGCTGTCGTCGATGAACACGCAGGCCCGCGGATCGAGGCTGTGCCGCTCGCAGAGAATGCGGTAGATGCGCGCATCCGGCTTGTTGATGCCGACATCGGCCGACAGCACGAGGCCGGTAAAGCCGCCGAGGAACGGGTGGGCCGGAACGGTGCGATCAAACAATTCGCGCGAGAAGTTCGAGATGCCGTAGACCGGCCCGCGCGCCAGCAGCGCCTCGAAGATGGTTCGCGTTCCCGGCACCTCGCCTGGCACGGCGTCCAGCCAGCGGTCGTAGAAGGCGTCGAAAACCGCGGCGTGGTGCGGAAAGCGCGCGCTGTGCTCCGCGACGGCCTCGGCGACGGCGCGGCCGGCATCCTGCCGCCCGTGCCAGGCCGCAAAGTCGACCTCGCGCATGAAGGCCTCGGCCTCCGCCTCCGATCCGGTGATGCGAGCGAGTGCCGCCTTCGGTTCCCAGCGCAGCAGCACCTGCCCGATATCGAAGACCGGGATCACCGTCCCCTCGCCATCGGCACCCGCCATCGTTCACATCCTTTCAGGAATTCTGCAACTTTGGCGTTCAGCCAGCAGAGAATGTAACGAGTTGCTAAGTCACCCCGGCGACAATCGCATGGCAGCTCTTCAGGTTCGAGATCATGGCCGCAAAGAAGGCCCCGCGGCAACGCGAGGCCAGACCACCACCGCCGGCCCCCCGGATCAGCGGCGATGACCTCCTGAAACGCGCGATGGGCATCGCGCGGATGGGCTATTGGCAATCGACCGCCGCCGATAGCGCGAACTTCTGGATCTCGCCGGAACTGGCGGCGATGTACCAGATCGACACCGACAACGGCACGGTGCCGATCCTGACGGTGCGCGGCGGCTATCTGCCCGAATCCCGTCCCGGGATCGCGCGCGCCTACGAGCAATGCTGGCGCACGGGCGAAGCTTATGCCGTCAGCGGCAGCTTTCTCCTCGCGAGCGGCGAGATCGTCGACTACATGGTGCATGGCGAGGCCGAGCGCGACACCGAGGGTCGCGTCGTGCGCGTCTCGGGCATCGTGCGCGACGTGAGCGAGGAGACACGGGCGATGCGCCGGCTCGCGGAAAGCGAGCAGCGCCTTGCCGATTTCGTCGCCACCGCATCGGACTGGTGCTGGGAGACGGACACGGAACACCGGCTCCTGCCGCATGCGATCCACGACGGAAGCCGCTCGGCGATCCAGACCGTGGCTGCCGGCGGCAAGCCGCGCTGGGAACTGCCCTTCCTGCCGGAAGACCGCGACGCCATGGCACGCCATCGCGCCGATATGGAAGCCCACCGCCCTTTCCGCGATTTCACCTATTCGGTGACCGGACCGGATGGCTCCCGCACCACCATCCGCTCCAGCGGCAAGCCGAACTTTGACGCGAACGGCGCCTTCCTCGGCTATCGGGGAACAGCCAGCGACATCACCAGGCTGCGGCGCACCGAGGACATGCTGGACCGCCGCACCCGCGCCCTTCAGGAGGCCCACCGTCTCGGCAAGATCGGCACCTGGAGCTACAGGCTCGGCGACAAGCAGGTGGCCTGGGCCCCGGAAGTCTTCTCCCTGCTCGGCCTCGACCCCGATACTTTCGACACCACCCACGAGAACATCCTCGCGCGCTTCCTGGACGACGGCGCCGCGCGCGTGGTCGAAATGCAGCGCAGCGTCGTGCGCACCCGGCGCACCGAGACGGTCGACGTGCAGATCGGCCGTGCCGACGGCTCGCTCAGTGACCTCGCGCTGACCTGCAAGGCCGAGATCGCCGAAGGCCGCGTTCTCGGGCTGATCGGGACGATCCAGGACGTGACCGAGCGCAAGCACGCCCAGCGCCAGCTCGAACACCTCGCTTATTCCGATCCGCTGACCGGCCTTGCCAACCGCGCGCTGTTCAAGCGGGAGCTTGCCTCGCTCATCGATGCCTGCTTCCGTAACGGGACGGCGGGCGCGCTGCTGCTCATCGACCTCGACCGCTTCAAGGAGGTCAACGACTCGCTCGGCCACGCCGCGGGCGATGAGCTCCTCACGCGTGTCGCCCTGCTGCTGCGCCAGGAACTAGGGTCGCGGGCCTTCGTCGCGCGTCTCGGCGGCGACGAGTTCGCCGTCCTTCCCGAACGCCATTTGGCCGGCGAGAGTGTGATGGAGCTTGCGGAGCGGATCATCGCCCGCCTGTCGGGGCCCATCGATCTCAGCGAGGGCGAGGCGTTCATCGGCGCGACAGTCGGCATCGCCAACCTGCCGGAGGATGGCGGCAGCGTCGACATCGCCATGCGCAACGCCGACCTCGCGCTCTACATGGCGAAGGAAGCCGGGCGCGGCCGGGCCATGGTCTTCGAGCCAGCCTATGCGATCGCCGTCGAGCAGCGCCTCGACCTCGGCCGGCACCTGCGCCATGCCGTCGAGGAAGGCGCACTCAACGCCCATTACCAGGCGCAGGTCGATCTTGCGACCCGGCGCGTCATCGGCTTCGAGGCGCTGCTGCGCTGGACCCATCCCGAGCGCGGCCCCATCTCGCCTGCCGAGTTCATCCCGATCGCGGAGAGTTCCGGCCTGATCGTCGATCTCGGGCTGTGGGTGCTGCGCGAAGCCTGCCGCCAAGGGCGCGCATGGCTCGACGCGGGCCTGCCGGCGCGCTCCGTGTCGGTCAACGTTTCGCCGGCTCAGTTCTGGAACATGGATTTCGAGACCGCGGTCTCGGCGGTGCTGTCGGAGACCGGCCTTCCGCCGAATCTCCTGTGCCTGGAACTGACCGAGAGCCTGTTCGTCGACCATTCCGAGCAGCGCATCAGCCGCACGCTCACCGCGCTTTCGGCGCTCGGCGTGCGTCTCGCCCTCGACGATTTCGGGTCGGGCTATTCCTCGCTCGGCTATCTGACGCGCCTGCCCTTCGACCGGCTGAAGGTCGACCGCTCCTTCGTCGACGGCATCGCCACGAAACCCGAGAAGCGTAAGCTGCTCGCCGGCATCATCGCCCTCTCCCGCGGCCTCGGCATGACCATCGTCGCCGAGGGCGCCGAGCGGCCGGCGGAAGTGGACGTGCTCACCGAGCTCGGCTGCGACATCGTGCAGGGCTTCGTCTTCGCGCGCCCGGTGACGCCGGACATGGCGCCCGTCATCGCCGCCGCGATCGAGCGGGACCGTGCCGCATTGAGGGCGCCGCCTCTCGTCGCCGGCAATGACGACGACGCCCTGATCGGCGCCGCCACCATCGGCGTCTGACCTGCCTCAGCCGCCGATATTGTAGGCGGCGAGCGCGGCCATGTTGACGATGTCGGAATCCCTCGCGCCCAGCGGCACGATCTGCACCGGCTTGTCGAGGCCGACCAGCAGCGGGCCGATGACCGTCGCGCCGCCCAGTTCCTGCATCATCTTCGTCGAGATGGACGCCGAGTGGAACGCCGGCATGACCAGCACATTGGCCGGTCCGGTCAGGCGGCAGAACGGATAGGCCGCCATCAGGTCGGGATTGAGCGCGACATCGGCCGCCATCTCGCCGTCGTACTCGAAATCGACACGGCGGGAATCGAGGATGCGTACCGCCTCGATGACCTTTTCCGAGCGCTCGCCCTTCGGCTGGCCGAAGGTGGAGAAGGCGAGCAGGGCCACGCGCGGCTCGGTGCCGAGGCGGCGGGCGGCGTGGGCCGCCTCGATGGCGATCTCCGCGAGATCCTCGGCAGAGGGCATCTCGGTGATGGCGGTGTCGGCGACCAGCACGGTGCGGCCGCGCGACAGCACGATGGACGCGCCGATGAGCCGATGGCCCGGCTTCACGTCGATGACGCGCCGGACATCCTCCAGCGCCGAGGAATAGTTGCGGGTGACGCCCGTCACCATGCCGTCGGCATCGCCAGCCTCGACCATGGCCGCGCCGAAGACGTTGCGGTCCTGATTGACGAGGCGCTGGCAGTCGCGGAACAGGTAGCCCTCGCGCTGCAGGCGCTCGTAGAGCTGGCTGGCATAGTCGGCATTGCGGGTGGAGAGACGCGCATTAGCGATCTCGATGCCGTCCTTCAGGTCGATGCCGGCGGCCTGCGCCGTTGCGCGCACGCGCTCCTCGCGCCCGACGAGGATGGCGGTGCCGAGACCCTGGTTGACGAAGCTCTGGGCGGCGCGGATCACCTGCTCCTCCTCGCCCTCGGCGAAGACGACGCGGCGCGGCGAGCGGCGGGCGCGCTCGAAGATGCGCGCGAGCACGCCGGCCACCGGATTGAGCCGGGCGATGAGCTGCGCCTTGTAGGCGGCCATGTCGACGATCGGCCGGCGGGCGACGCCGGTATCCATGGCGGCCTGCGCCACCGCGGTCGGCACCGCATACATGAGGCGCGGATCGAACGGCACGGGAATGATGTACTCGGGACCGTATTTCGGACGCCCGCCGCCATAGGCGGCCGCGACGTCGTCCGGCACGTCCTCGCGCGCGAGTGCCGCCAGCGCGTCCGCTGCGGCGACCTTCATCTCCATGTTGATCTTGGTGGCGCGCACGTCGAGGGCGCCACGGAACAGGAAGGGGAAGCCGAGGACGTTGTTGACCTGGTTCGGATAGTCCGAGCGGCCGGTCGCGACGATGGCATCCGTGCGCACGGCATGGACCTCCTCGGGCGTGATTTCGGGATCCGGATTGGCCATGGCGAAGATGATCGGCTTCGGCGCCATCGACATGACCATCTCGCTGGTCAGCGCGCCCTTCACGGAGAGGCCGAAGAACACGTCGGCGCCCTTCACGGCCTCCGCCAGCGTGCGGGCGTCGGTGGTCACCGCATGGCCCGACTTCCACTGGTTCATGCCCTCGGTGCGGCCGCGCCAGATCGTGCCCTTGGTGTCGCAGAGGATGACGTTTTCCGGGTTGAACCCCATGGCCTTCAGAAGTTCGACGCAGGCGATGCCTGCAGCTCCCGCGCCGTTCACAACCAGCCTCGTCGTCTTGATGCTGCGGCCCGTGATGTCGAGTGCATTGATCAGACCGGCCGCGGCGATGATCGCCGTGCCGTGCTGGTCGTCATGGAACACCGGGATGTCCATGAGCTCCTGCAGGCGCTGCTCGATGATGAAACACTCGGGCGCCTTGATGTCTTCCAGGTTGATGCCGCCGAAGGACGGGCCGAGATAACGCACCGCGTCGATGAACTTGTCGGCATCCTCGGTATCGACTTCAAGATCAATGGAATCGACATCGGCGAAGCGCTTGAACAGCACCGCCTTGCCCTCCATCACCGGCTTGGAAGCCAGCGCGCCGAGATTGCCGAGGCCGAGAATGGCGGTGCCGTTGGTGATCACTGCCACCATGTTGCCACGCGTCGTGTAGTCGAAGGCGCGGTTCGGCTCCTCGGCGATGGCGAGAACCGGCACGGCGACGCCCGGCGAATAGGCGAGCGACAGGTCGCGCTGCGTTGCCATCGGCTTGGTCGGCACGATTTCGAGCTTGCCGGGCTTGCCGACCTGATGGAAGGCCAGCGCCTCCTGGTCGGTGATGGTGGGGCGGTTGCGTCGGCCGGGTGTCTTGTCGGTCGCCATGGATTTTCTTCGGAGCGTTCCTTGAAAGGGACCGGGACCATAGGGAAAGGCCCGCCATGCGGCAACGGGCCGTGTGAGGGAGGAGGTGCGCTCCCGTGTCTCAGAGCGGCTTGGTCATGTAGAAGCGGCGCAGGCCCGACGGGTAATCGAACGAAGCGAACACGCCGTAGCCGCAGCCCTCTTAGAATCCGCGTGCCTGGAACTCGTACGTGTCGAGCAGCGCGGATGATGAGCCGTGCGCCTTTGCTTCCTGTTCCAGTCTCGCGATCAACTGCCGGCCGAGGCCGGACTTGCGCAGATCCGGGTCGAGCCAGACGCCTCGAACTTCGACCGCTCCCATGCGAACGAACCCGCGCGCGCCGCCGCGCACCGCGCCTGCCGCATCACTGAGGACGATCGTGAAGGTCTGATCGGACCAGTCTGTCTGCCCGCGGTTGAACGCCACCAGCCGGGCGTTCAATTCGGCATAGGCCTCGTCACCGGGTTCCAGCACGGCGAAATCCATGGCCGGTTACTTTCCGAAACGCGCCTTCAGCACCTCGAACAGCGCGCGCGCCGCGTGCAGTTCGCCCCCGACGGGCCGCCCCGGCTTCTCGGCCGGCACCCAGGCATAGATGTCGGCATGCAGCCAGGCTTTCGCGTTCTCGACGAAGCGGTCGAGATAGAGCGCCGCCGTGATCGAGCCAGCAAAGCCGCCGGTCGTGACGTTGTTCATGTCGGCGACCTTGCTGTCGAGGCCGGCCGCATAGGGCTGCCACAGCGGCAACCGCCAGACGGGATCACCGACTCTCAGGCCGGCTTCCGTCAGTTCGGCGGCAAGCGCATCGTCGCGGGTATAGACCGGCGGCAGGTCCGGCCCGAGCGCGACACGCGCAGCGCCGGTCAGCGTCGCGAAATCGGCGATCAGTTCCGGCGATTCCTCGTCGGCGAGCGTCAGCGCATCGCAGAGGACGAGCCGTCCCTCGGCATCAGTATTGCCGATCTCGACGGTGAGGCCCTTGCGGGTCGGGAACACGTCACCCGGCCGGAAGGCTCCGCCGGATACGGAATTCTCCACCGCCGGCACCAGCAGGCGCAGCCGCACCGGCAGCTTCGCCGCCATGATCATGTGGGCAAGGCCGATGGCCGCAGCCGCGCCGCCCATATCTTTCTTCATCAGCAGCATGGCCGCGTCGGGCTTGATGTCGAGGCCGCCGGTATCGAAGCAGACGCCCTTGCCCACCAGCGTCACCTTCGGGTGCTTCTCGTTGCCCCAGACGAGATCGACGAGGCGCGGCTCGCGCGGAGAACCGGCGCCGACCGCGTGGATCATCGGCAGGTTGGCGGGGATCAGCGCGTCGCCCACGTTGGACGTGACCTTGGCGCGATGGCGCTTGCCGAGGTCACGGATCGCGGCTTCCAGCTCCTCCGGTCCGAGGTCGTTGGCGGGCGTGTTGACGAGATCGCGTGCGAGGAACACCGCCTCGGCGGTGCGGGTGACGGCCTCGCCGTCGACGCCCTTCGGCATGACCAGCACAGCGGGCTTGGCGGACGACTTCTTGTAGCGGGTGAACCGGTATTGACCCATCGCCCAGGCAAGCGCCGAAGTCGCGGCATCGCCGGGATCGTTGGCAAATGCATAGACACCGGGCGGAATCTGGCCCGGCAGCTTGCCGGCGAGCAGCGGATCGCGATGGGCCGCATCCTCTGCCTCCAGCCCGAAGAAGACGGCGGAGACGCCGCCCTTGGCATCCGGGATGACCGCCGTCTTGCCGGGCTTGGGTTCGAAGCCGGTGGCGTCGAGAAAGGCCTGCTGTGCCGATTTCAGCTTCGCCTTCGCCGCCGGATAGGTCTTAGCGGTCACGAACGTCACCGGCACGGCGCCGGTTGTGCCGGCGGGTCTGAGAAGGGGATGCATGAGCGGCTTTCGACGGAGGGGGATGCCGACAGGCTAGTGCCTCCCCGCACCCCCTGTCACCTCGCGCGCTGCGCGCAGATGCCGGCCGCGCGCCACATGGTTTACGGCGCGCCGTTCCTGTCCTTTGATGCGCGCCCGCGACACAGCGCCGATCCGAGGACAAGCCCGATGAGCCTCCCCAAGACCCTTCTGGAAATGGCCGGCCGCAAGCCCGTGCCGCCGAAGCTCAGCGAGAGCATCCTCGTGCTCATCGACATCCAGAACGAATATCTCGACGGCCCCGTGGCGCTGCCGGGAGCACAGGCGGCGGTGGCGAAGGCCGCCGATCTGCTCGCGCGCGCCCGGAAGGCAGGCACCAGAATCGTCCACGTCGCCCACAAGGGCGGCAAGGGCGGCCTGTTCGACCGCGACGCGCATCGCGGCGCGATCGTCGATGCCGTAGCCCCGGTCGACGGCGAAATCGTCGTCGAGAAACCGCGCCCCAATTCGTTCTCCGGCACGAATCTCGCGGAGGCCGTGGGCGCGCCGGGCGCGCCGCTGATCATGATCGGCTTCATGACCCATATGTGCGTGTCGTCCACGACCCGCGCCGCCCTCGACCTCGGCTACCAGACGGTGGTCGCGGCAGATGCCTGCGCCACGCGCGACCTGCCGAAACCTGACGGCGGCGTGATCGACGCACAGAGCCTGCACGAGGCGGAACTGGCGGCGCTGGCCGACCGGTTCGCCGGCGTGTTCAGGGTGGATGAGATCGTTTGACTTCAACCGCTCCGGTCGATCTCCGAGCATAGAGGTGCAGCGCCCATCTCTCCCCGGCGGGGGAGAGGTCGATCCGAGAGTAGCGAGGATCGGGAGAGGGGGAGAGCATTTTCCGGAAAGGGCCTATCCCCCTCACCCGGCGCCATAGCATCGAGCGAACGCGAGATGCGTTCACATCTCGCTATGGCCGACCTCTCCCCGCCGGGGAGAGGTGGATACCGTACAGCAAAACCTTTCACGCCCTGAGCGTGCCGCCGGTCTTCTTCGTCACTTCGGCGACGATCTTCGCGGCCACGGCCTCGATCTCCGCATCCGTCAGCGTCTTGTCCTTCGGCTGCAGCGTGACGGCGATGGCGATGGACTTCTTCGTCTCGTCGATACCCTTGCCCTCGTAGAGATCGAAGACCTGCACGCCGGTCACGAGCTGCTTGTCGACGCCCTGCGCCGCCTTCACCAGATCGCCGGCCTTCACCTTGCGGTCGACGAGGAAGGCGAAATCGCGCTCCACCGGCTGGAACGGCGAGAGGACGAGTTGCGGCTTCGTGCGGGTCGGGCGCACCTTCGGCGGCGGCAGCTTGTCGAGCAGAAGCTCGAAGGCGACGACCGGTCCCTTCACGTCGAGGGCCTCCAGCACGCGTGGATGCAATTCGCCGAACGAGCCGAACACGGTCTGCGGGCCCATCTGGAATGTGCCGGAACGGCCGGGGTGGAACCAGGCCGGACCACCGGCGACGACCTGAATGCCGGCGATCGGCGCGCCGACGGCGGCCAGCACGGCAAGCGCGTCGGCCTTGGCGTCGAAGACATCGGCCTGGGCCGCGCCCTGCCAGTGCCGGCCGGAGCCGGCGGGTTTGGCAAGCCCGCGCCTGATGCCGGTCGCCGCCATGAACTGTTCTTCCGGCTTGTCGCCCTTGAACACCTGGCCGACCTCGAACAGCGCGACATCGCCATAGCCGCGGTCGGCATTGCGCTGCGCGGCGGTGGCAAGTCCCACCAGCAGCGTCGGGCGCATGTCCGAGAGGTCGGAAGCAATGGGGTTGGCGAGCGCCAGCGCCGGCTGGCCGCCGCCGAACAGCTCGGCCTGATCCTTGGCGATGAAGCTCCAGGTCACCGCCTCGACGAGGCCGCGCGCGGCAAGCGTGCGCTTGGCGGTGCGGTTGCGCTTCTGGATCAGGGTCAGCACCGGCTTCGGCACTGTGCCGCCGCGATCGAGCGGGGTCGACGGCACGCGATCGACGCCGGCAATGCGCATGACCTCTTCGGTGAGATCCGCCTTGCCGTGCACGTCCGGCCGCCAGGAGGGCGGCGAGACCTTGACCATCGGCCCGTTGCCGGACACGTCGAAGCCGAGCGCCTCCAGGATGCGCTTCTGCTCGCGGTCGGACACCTCGAGGCCCGTGAGCCGTTTCGTCTCGGCAAGCGGGAAATTGATGATCGCGCCCGTCTCGGGAATGGCGCCCTCAAGCGTCACCTCGGACGGCTCGCCGCCGCACAGGTCCATCACCAGATTCGTCGCGAGCTCCACGCCGGGCAGGGTGAAGTTCGGATCGACACCGCGCTCGAACCGGTAGCGGGCATCGGTGACGATGCCGAGATTGCGGCCCGTCCTGGCAATGTCCATCGGATCCCAGAGCGCGGACTCGATAAGCACGTCGGTCGTCGTCTCGTCGCAGCCCGAATGCTCGCCGCCCATGACGCCGGCGATGGATTCGACGCCATTGTCGTCGGCGATCACCGTCTCGTGGCCGGTGAAGCCATAGAGCCGGCCGTCGAGGCCGAGCACGGTCTCGCCCGCTTTCGACCGGCGGACGACGAGCGTGCCCTTGACCTTGGCGGCATCGAAGACGTGCAGCGGCCGGCCCCGGTCGAAGGTCACGTAATTGGTGATGTCGACCAGCGCATTGATGGGGCGCAGGCCGATGGCCTTGAGCCGCCGCTGCATCCAGTCCGGCGAGGGCCCGTTCTTCACGCCGCGCACGAGGCGAAGCGCGAAGGCGGGGCAATATTTCTCTTCACCCTTGGCGAAGGCGAGGTCCACCTTCTGCGGGTTGGCGAAAGTGCCCTTCACCTGCGCGATGACATCGGTCTTCAGCCTGCCGAGGCCGGCCGCGGCGAGGTCGCGGGCGATGCCGTGGATCGAGGTGCAGTCCGGCCGGTTCGGCGTCAGGTTGATCTCGACCACGGGGTCGCCGAGATGGGCCCAGTCGGCATAGCGGGTGCCGACCGGCGCATCGCCCGGCAGGTCGATGATGCCGTCGTGATCGTCGGAGATTTCGAGTTCGGCCGCCGAGCACAGCATGCCCCGGCTCTCGACGCCGCGAATGGTGCCGACGCCGAGCGTGATGCCCTTGCCGGGAATGAACGTGCCGGGGGCTGAGAACACCGACTTCATGCCGGTGCGGGCGTTGGGCGCGCCGCAGACGACCTGCACGGGATCGCCCGAGCCGGTATCGACCATGCAGACGCGCAGCCGGTCGGCGTTCGGGTGCTGCTCGGCGGAGATCACGTAGGCGATGGTGAAGGCCGCCAGCTTCGCGCCGGCATCCTCGACATGCTCGACCTCAAGGCCGATGCGCGTCAGCGTCTCGGTGATCTCAGGCAGCGAGGCTTCGGTCTCAAGGTGCTCCTTGAGCCAGGAGAGGGTGAATTTCATCGGACGGTTTCCGGCTGTTCGAAGGTCTGCAGCAGCTTGAAGCGCTCGCAGACGACCTGCATGTCTTCGGAATAGGTGCCCTGGCGCTGGAAGTAGCCGCGATGGGCGGCGCGCCAGTAGTCGAGCGAGAGGTCTCCCTCCCCCTCCTCAGCGGCGAAGGCGGCGGAGACCTCGCTAAATCGCATCACCGCGACGTCGGTGGTCTCGATGGCGCAGGCGGGCCGGCCGGCGCCGTCGAGGATCACGCTGACCTCGCCGACCGTCGGCATGATGTCGGCCTGCCGGGCGGCGAGGGAATCGCAGGTCGCCCGCTTGGTGCCCGACAGCACCAGCGCCAGCAGCTCATCGGCCAGCGCCGGGCCGTCGCCGAAGGCCCAGCGCGGCGCATCGCGGTAGAGGTCGGGCACGTCGGTCATGATGCCGCTCAGCTCGACAGGCCGCCCGCCAGCGAGGGCAGGTCGAGCGGACGGAAGCCGTAATGCGAGAGCCAGCGCACGTCGCCCTCGAAGAACTGGCGCAGGTCGTTGATGCCGTATTTCAGCATGGCGATGCGGTCGATCCCCATGCCCCAGGCGAAGCCTTGGTAGATGTCCGGATCGAGGCCGCAATTGCGGATGACGTTGGGGTGGACCATGCCGCAGCCAAGGATCTCCAGCCAGTCGTCGCCCTCGCCGAAGCGGACTTCGCCGCCCTGGCGGTTGCACTGGATATCGACCTCCATCGAGGGCTCGGTGAAGGGGAAGAACGAGGGGCGGAAGCGCATCTTCACGCTGTCGACCTCGAAGAAGGCCTTGCAGAATTCCTCGAGGATCCATTTGAGGTGGCCGATATGGCTGCCCTTGTCGATGACGAGGCCCTCGACCTGATGGAACATCGGCGTATGGGTCTGGTCCGAGTCGTTCCGGTAGGTGCGGCCGGGACAGATGACGCGGATGGGCGGTTTCTGGCCCAGCATCGTGCGCACCTGGACGGGCGAGGTGTGCGTGCGCAGCAGCAGCCGCTCGCCGTCCGCCTTCGGATTGAAGAAGAACGTGTCGTGCATCTCGCGGGCGGGATGGCCTTCGGGGAAGTTCAACTTGGTGAAGTTGTAGTCGTCGGTCTCGATGTCCGGCCCTTCGGCGATGGCGAAGCCCATGTCCGCGAAGATGGCGGTGAGTTCGTCCATCACCTGGCTGATCGGGTGGATGCGGCCGGTCTCGGTCGGGCTCTCGCGAACGGGGAGCGTGACATCCACTGTCTCGGCGGCGAGCCGAGCATCGAGCGCCGCGGCTTTCAGCACCTCGCGGCGGGCGCCGATGGCCTCCGTGACGCGGTCCTTGACCTGGTTGATGGCGGCGCCCGCCGTCCTGCGCTCCTCCGGCGCCATGGTGCCGAGGGTGGCGAGGAGGGCCGAGATCGAGCCCTTCTTGCCGAGCGCGGCGACGCGCACGGTTTCGAGCGCAGCCTCGTCGGCGGCTGCGGCCACCTGGGCGGTGAGATCGGTTTCGAGCGTGGCGAGATCGGTCATGATGGGATCACGGACGGGAGAGGTGGCTTCGTTTGGCGGCTGGAAAGGCGGGGGTCAAGCGGGCTCAACTGCGCCACCTCAAAGTCATCGGCTGGATCGGGTTTTCGAACGGCTTGCCATCGGCCTGCGCCTTCACGAAAGCGTCCTTCACCCGCATCCACCAGCGCGCCTGCGTATCCGCGTCGTTGATGAGCATGAGCTTCGGCTCGTGGACGAGGCCCTCGCGCTGCTGGACGACCACGCGCCGATCCTGGTCGAGGAAGACGCGCATGAGGTGCTGGAACAGCGGCTTGCCCAGCGACATCCAGCCGGCCGAGACCCAGAAGAACTGGTGGACCTCGGTCTCGCCCTCGTCGACCGGCGTGATCGCGGTGAGGCCCGTCGCCTGCATCCGGGAGCCGCGGATATTCTCGATCCGGAGGCCCGGCAGCATGTAACTGATTTCGGTGGTCACCGGCGTACCGAGGATCTTGTATGCGATGTTCTGCGGCGGCAGCTCGTGGCGCACCATCGACCAGCCGAGTTCGGAGGGGGCGAAATGCTTCTCCTTCGGGCGGAGCTTGCGCGCGCCCTTCTTGAACCACCAGGATGTGTGGACATAGGCCGCGTGCGTCGGGTCCATCAGGCCGAAGGCGGCATGGTCCATCGAGCAGTGGAACGGCAGCATGCAGTGGAACCGCGGGCCCGCATCATCAGCGAAGTCCGGCATCAGCGGCGGCTCGGGGAAACCCGCTTCGGCGGGCGTCTCGCCATCGCGCGGCACGAAGACCCAGACGAGCCCCTGTCGTTCGACGCAAGGATAGGAGGGCGTGCAGATCTTCGAGAGGTCCATCTGCTGGCCCTCGCGCAACGAGGGTATCTCGACGCAGGTGCCGGTGCGGTCGAAACGCCAGCCGTGGTAGCAGCACTGGATCGACTGGCCGTCGAACGAGCCGTAGCGCAGCGGGATGCCGCGATGCGGGCAGGCGTCGCGGATCGCGAAGACCGCGCCGTCGTCGGTGCGGCCGAACAGCATCGGCTCGCCGAGCAGCTTCCTCGGCTGCATCTTGCCCACCTTCAGGTCGCGGCCGCCCAGCGCCACGTACCAGAGGCCCTTGATGATCGGCGCCGTCAGGCCCTGCATGATGTCTCCGCGGTCGGCTTGCGTGCGGCCAGGTCAGACGAGAAAAGGAAAAGCCCGCGCCACCCTCGGGGAGGGTCGCGCGGGCTTTGAATGTCGTGATCCCGGTAGAGAGGATCAGGCGTTCGCCGGCAGCGATCCCTTGGCCTTTTCGACCAGGGCCGCAAAACCTTCCGGGGCGGTGATCGCGAGGTCCGAGAGCACCTTGCGGTCCACTTCGATACCCGCCGTGATCAGGCCCGAAATGAAACGCGAATAGGTGAGGCCGTGCTCGCGGACCGCGGCGTTGATACGCTGGATCCAGAGCGAGCGGAAATTGCGCTTCTTCAGGCGGCGGGCGATCGTCGCATACTGCAGCGACTTATCGACGGCGGCCTTCGCGGCGCGGATGGTGTTCTTGCGGCGGCCGCGGAAACCCGAGGCGGCCTTGATGACTTTCTTATGCTTGGCGTGGGCGGTAACGCCCCTTTTGACGCGGGCCATGGCTGATCTCTTTCAACTATCTGATGGGATTTTCCGGTCGAACGCTTGGATCAGCCGTTCGGGAGGAAGTACCGCTTGACGTTGTAGGCATCGGTCTCGAACAGGGCGGTGGTTCCGCGATGCTCGCGGATCTGCTTGTTCGACCGCTTGATCATGCCGTGGCGCTTGCCGGACTGGGCGTACATTACCTTGCCGGTCGCCGTGATCTTGAAGCGCTTTTTAGCGCCCGACTTCGTCTTCATCTTGGGCATTTTGCTCTCTTCATCGTTGCGAGACACCTGGCGTTCCGGGTCCGGAAACCCGAAAGGACGTCTCTGAAGGCTCGGGAACGAGCGTTCGGGATCGCCACGGCAGCCCTTAATCAGCCGGTCGATCCGAAGGGCGGGCCTATACAGGAGAAGGAGACGGCGGGCAAGGGGATGGGTCGGGACGCCCATGAAGCCGGCAGCTTGCACCCGCGAAGGGCTCCGACAAAGATGCCGGCCCCATCGGAGGAAAACCCATGCCCAAAGGCTACTGGATCGCGCGCGTCGATGTGAACGACGCCGAGTCCTACAAGAATTATGTCGCGAAGAACGGCATCGCGTTCGCCAAGTTCGGCGGCCGCTTCGTGGTGCGCGGCGGCAAATTCGAGGTGCTGGCCGGCAATGCCCGCCAGCGCAACGTCGTCATCGAGTTCCCGAGCTACGATCAGGCGCTCGCCTGCTGGCATTCGCCCGAATATCAGGCCGCCAAGGCCGAGCAGAAGGGCGGCGCCGTGATGGATGCCATCGTCATCGAGGGCTATGAGGGCGCGCAGCCCGGCTGATCAGCAGGAACACCTAATCCTTCGGGCGCAACACGGCCATGGCGTCGGCGCGATAGCGTCGGCTGCCGCCGAGGCGCTCGCCGGTATCCATCTCCACGTCGAAGTCGCCGGAGGGGCGCGTCTCGATGCGCCTCAGCCTGATGGCATTGACCAGCCGCATGCGGTGGATGCGGATGAGGCCCAGCGGCTTCAGCCGCTCCTCTTCCGCCTGCAGCGTCGTGCGGATCAGGTGCTTCTCACCGGAAGCGAGGCAGAATTCGACATAGTTGCCCGCGGACGCCACCCAGACGATATCGCCCGGCGCGACCCTGACGCTGACGGTGCCGTCGCGCAACCAGATCGCCTCCGGCGGGGTCGCCGGTTCGCCGGAACGCGGCAGCGATGCCGGCTGTCCTCCGCCGAACCGCCCCGCCATCCAGAACACCGAGACGATCAGCGCATAGACCAACACGTCTTTGCGTAGCTCATAGAGAAAGCCCGCCAGTAGCGGCCCAAAGGCATAACTCTCGGTAGAGAAGGCGGCATAGCCCGCCTTTCTCAGCACGACCATTCCGCCGACATGGAGCAGAGAGAAGGCCAGCGCCCCGCCGATATGAACCGCAGCCAGCGCCACCGGACGGTGCTGCACCGCCTGACCCTGCCGGAAGAACCAGCGGATCAATGGCGCCAATGCGATCACGACGATGCCGCTGGTCGCCTCCCACAGGAAGGGTTGCCAGAACGGTACCGGCCGTCCGAGCCGGGCGAGGTCGTGGGCGGTCGAGAAGGCGTTCACGAGGCAGGTGAGCGCCGTGCCCAGCACGATGAGCCCATAGATCAGGCGCAGCGGCAGGCCCGATGGCCGCGCCGCGCTGCCGTCCGTCACGCCGTCGCCACCGCTCGTCACAGCCCGGTCCTGTTCGTCACCGCGCCCCGGCCTTCCATCCCCTGCCCTCTCGACCTTGGCCAAGGCCGAAGCCGAAATCATGCCTCGACGCGAGGACAGGACCATGCCCGATCCGACCATGCCCCAGGGCGAGCGCCGCTCCGACCTCGACTGGATCCGCGTCGGAGCCTTCGCGCTGCTCATCCTCTATCATGTCGGTATGCTCTACGTGTCATGGGGCTTCCATGTGAAGAGCGTTCACGAGAGCCGCGGCCTCGAGCCGCTGATGATCGCGCTCAATCCCTGGCGGCTGACAATTCTCTTTCTCGTCTCGGGTGCCGCCACGCGCTTTATGCTCGACCGAGCAACGCCCGGCGCCCTCGCGGGCAAGCGCTCGTGGCGGCTGCTTCTGCCGCTCGCCTTCGGGATGGCGGTCGTGGTCCCGCCGCAAGCCTATGCCGAGGTGGTGGAGAAACTCGGCTTCACGGGGAGCTACTGGAGCTTCTGGTTCGGCCACTACCTCGCCGTCGATCAGGGCTTCTGCCGGATCGAAAGCGGCCGGCAGGCCTGCCTCATCCTGCCGACATGGAACCATCTGTGGTTCGTCGTCTATCTCTGGGTCTATACCATGGTGTTTCTGGCCGTCGCTGCTCTCGCGCCGACGGCGCTTGCGGCCCTGTCCCGCAGGGCGGAGCGGCTCTCGGGGCTCGCGCTGCTGGCGGGCCCGGCCCTCCTGCTCGCGGCGCTGCGCGCCTTCGTCTTCCCGCGCTTTCCGATCACCCACACGCTGGTCGACGACCCTTACGCGCACGCGATCTATGGCTCGGCCTTCCTGTTCGGCTTCCTCGTGGCGCGATCCCGGTCCTTTTCCGATGCAACCGAGCGCCTGCGCTGGGTGGCACTCGCTCTCGCCGTCACGGCCTATCTGTCGCTCATTTGGCTGCGCGCGTTGCCGCCCGGCACACCGCTGCGGCAGGCGTTGCCGCTCGCCTACGGTCTCGACCAGTGGTGCTGTATCCTCGCCATTCTCGGCTTCGCCCGACGCTGGCTGAAGGACCGCGACACACCGCTGCTGCGCTACGCCGCCGGCGCGGTGTTCTGCTGGTACATCGTCCACCAGACCATCATCGTCGTCGCGGCGCACTGGCTGAAACCATTGGTGCTGCCGGCATCGGCCGAAGCCGCGCTCGTCATCGGCGCGACCATCGCCGGCTGCTGGGCGTCCTACGAGGTCGCGCGGCGCTTGCCCCTGCTGCGACCGCTCCTCGGCATCGCGTCGCCGAAGGCCGAACCGGCGGAGCTCACGCTCCGCCCGTCGCCTCGATGACGTCGTCGAGCGTGCGCAGGCCCGGCCGCGGCGAGTTGACCAGCACCGCCATGTTACCGGGCTGGTGCTTGTTGGCGAGCATCAGCGCATGGGCCGCCGGAATCTTGTCCCACGGGAACAGCTCGCTCATGCAGGGATCGACGCGCCGGTCCAGCACGAACTGGTTGGCGGCAGCGGCCTGCTTCAGGTGCGCGAAGTGTGAGCCTTGAATGCGCTTCTGCCGCATCCAGACGTAGCGCGCATCGAATGTGATGTTGAAGCCCGACGTGCCCGCGCAGAACACCACCATGCCGCCGCGCTTCACCACGAGGCAGGAGACCGGGAAGGTCGCCTCGCCCGGATGTTCGAAGACGATATCGACATCCTTTTTGCCGGTGATGTCCCAGATCGCCTTGCCGAACTTGCGGGCTTCCTTGGTCCAGGCGGTGTACTCGTCCGAGTTCACCTTGGGCATCTGACCCCAGCAGTTGAAGTCCTTGCGGTTGATGACGCCCTTGGCGCCAAGCTGCATGACATAGTCGCGCTTGGTCTCGTCCGAGATGACGCCGATCGCATTGGCGCCCGCTGCCGCCACGAGCTGCACCGCGAAGACGCCGAGGCCGCCCGAGGCGCCCCAGACCAGCACATTGTCGCCGGGCTTCAGCGTATGTGGCGGATGGCCGAACAGCATGCGGTAGGCGGTCGCCAGCGTCAGCGTGTAGCAGGCCGCCTCTTCCCAGGGCAGGTGTTTCGGCTTGACCATGAGCTGGCGCGACTGGACGCGGCAGAACTGGGCGAACGACCCATCGGGCGTCTCGTAGCCCCAGATGCGCTGCGAGGACGAGAACATCGGGTCGCCGCCGTTACACTCCTCGTCGTCGCCGTCGTCCTGGTTGCAGTGAACGATGACCTCGTCGCCGACCTTCCAGCGCTTCACCTTGGAGCCGACCGCCCAGACAATGCCCGAGGCATCCGAACCGGCGATGTGGAAGGGCTGCTTGTGGCTGTCGAAGGGCGAGATCGGCTGGCCGAGCCCGGCCCAGATGCCGTTGTAGTTCACGCCGGCGGCCATTACGTAGATCAGCACCTCTTCCTCGCCGAGCGTCCAGGTCGGAACGGCCTCGACCTTGAACGACTGCTCCGGCGGGCCGTGGCGTTCCCGGCGGATCGCCCAGGCATACATTTGGGCCGGCACGTGGCCGAGGGGCGGAACCTCGCCGAATTCGTAGAGATCCTTGAGCGGCTTGGACGCGGGAGCGGGGGCGGCGGCTGCCATGGTGTCACCTCGTGTTGTGCGCCTTCTTGGTCGGGCGCGTGGGGAGCGGGATTATGTGCAGTGCAACATGCCAGTGCAAGCGCCTTCATCGGGCCATCGACATAATCAATCCGTCTGATGCCCTCGTCCTTTCGGCATATTGCGCAGGTTGTGACAGCGGGGCGGACAGATCGCCGGTGACCGCGGCCCAGGTGGCTTCTTCTTCGCATCGCGGAATGAACTTTTCCGCCCTCCGCACGTTCCCGGACCGGGCTATCGGCTGAAGCGATGCCCGCCTAACGTGTCTTGGTGCCGGAAGGGCTCCCGCCCGTTCCGAACACCGGAGGAGGAAGACAAACATGCCCATCGAAAGCCTGCTCATTCTGATCATCGTCGGCGCCATTGCCGGCTGGCTCGCCGGCGTCATCGTCAAGGGTTTCGGCTTCGGCCTGATCGGCAACATCGTCGTCGGCATCATCGGCGCGCTGATCGCTACCTGGCTGTTCCCGCGCCTCGGCGTATCGATCGGCGGCGGCATCGTCTCCGCGATCATCTCGGCGACGTTGGGGGCGGTCATCCTGCTCTTCCTGATCAGCCTCGTCAGACGCGCCTGACGCGACATCGCCCGCGCCGCCCTCCGCCGGACGGCCGAGCGCGGGCGACTTTCGCTGCATTGCAATAAATGCGGACAGAGCACAGAATAGTCGCCAAGAACCCGCTCGGGAGGCGACATTGCGCACCAAAGACACGCGCGACAAACCCTGGTTGATCCGCACCTATGCGGGCCATTCGACCGCCGCAAAGTCCAACGCGCTCTATCGCGCGAACCTGGCCAAGGGCCAGACGGGCCTGTCGGTCGCCTTCGACCTGCCGACCCAGACCGGCTACGATGCCGACCATGTGCTCGCCCGCGGCGAGGTCGGCAAGGTCGGCGTTCCCGTCGCCCATCTCGGCGACATGCGCACGCTGTTCGACGGCATTCCGCTCGGCGAGATGAACACGTCGATGACGATCAATGCCTGCGCCGCCTGGCTGCTGGCGCTCTATGCCGCGACGGCCGACGAGACGGGTGTGTCGCGAGCGAAGCTCACCGGAACCACGCAGAACGACATCCTCAAGGAATATCTGTCGCGTGGAACCTATGTGTTCCCGCCGGAGCCGTCCCTGCGCCTGACCAAGGACACCATCCTGTTCACGACGGCGGAGATGCCGAAGTGGAACCCGATGAACGTCTGCTCCTACCACCTGCAGGAGGCAGGCGCGACGCCGGTGCAGGAGCTCGCCTTCGCGCTCGCCAATGCCATTGCCATCCTCGACACGGTGAAGGCCTCCGGCGAGGTGCCGGAAGGCGGCTTCGGCGAGGTGGTCGGCCACATTTCCTTCTTCGTCAATGCCGGCATGCGGTTCGTGACGGAGATGTGCAAGATGCGCGCCTTCGTCGACCTCTGGGAGGAATTGGTCGAGACGCGCTATGGCGTCACCGACCCGAAGCACAAGCTGTTCCGCTACGGCGTGCAGGTGAACTCGCTCGGCCTCACCGAGCAGCAGCCCGAGAACAACGTCTACCGCATCCTCATCGAGGCGCTGGCGGTGACCATCTCCAAGAAGGCCCGCTGCCGCGCCCTCCAGTTACCCGCCTGGAACGAGGCGCTCGGCCTGCCGCGCGCCTGGGACCAGCAATGGTCGCTGCGCCTTCAGCAGATCCTCGCCTACGAAACCGATCTCCTGGAATTCGGCGACCTGTTCGACGGCAATCCCGCGGTCACCGCCAAGGTCGAGGCGCTGAAGGCCGAGGCAACCGCAGAAATGAAGCTGATCGCGGAGATGGGCGGCGCCATCGCGGCTGTCCCCTACATGAAATCGAAGCTGGTGGAGAGCAATTCCAAGCGTCTCGAAGCCATCGAATCAGGCGACCTGACGGTGGTCGGCGTCAACAGGTTTACCGAAACCGAGCCCTCCCCGCTCACCACCGGCGAAGGCTCCATCATGGTGGTCGATCCGGCGGTCGAGGCCGCGCAGGTCGCCAACGTGAAGGCCTGGCGTGAGCAGCGCGATGCAAAGGTGGCCGAGAAGGCACTGGCCGACCTGCGCGCGGCCGCGAGCGAAGGCCGCAACATCATGGAGCCCTCCATCGCCGCGGCGAAGGCGGGCGTCACCACCGGCGAATGGGGGCAAGTCCTGCGCGAGGTCTTCGGCGAATATCGCGCGCCGACCGGCGTCGGCCGCGCCGCCCGCGCCGATGCGGGCGACCTGACCCCCATCCGCGAGGAAGTCGAGAAGGTCTCCCGCGCGCTTGGCCGGCGCATCAAGTTCCTGGTCGGCAAGCCCGGTCTCGACGGCCATTCGAACGGCGCCGAGCAGATCGCGGTCCGGGCAAGGGATTGCGGCATGGAGGTGGTCTATGAGGGCATCCGCCTCACCCCCGCCGAGATCGTCAATGCGGCGCTTGAGGAAGGCGTCCACGTGGTCGGCCTGTCGATCCTCTCGGGCAGCCACATTCCGCTCGTTACCGAGGTGATGGAGCGGATGCATGGCGAGGGGCTGGACGACGTGCCGGTCATCGTCGGCGGCATCATCCCGCCAGAGGACGAGGCGGTCCTGCGCAAGGCGGGGGTCGCGGCGGTCTACACGCCGAAGGACTTTCAGCTCAACGCGATCATGGCGGACATCGTGCGCATCGTCGGCGCTGGCGCGAAACAGGCGGCCTGAGGCTCGCTTTCCGCCGGAGCCCCATGATCAGGAGCCTGCTCCGCAGACTGGCCATACGCCGCCGCAATGCCGGCGCACGGCTGCTCTCTCCGACTTTAGCCCGCCGTCGCCGAGACGACGCGGCACATGGCCGGGCGAACATGCGCCTCGGCGGCCACCTGACCCTGCTGGATCGAGAAAACCGCGTCGACGCGGCTGCCCCTGCCGGCCGGGCGCACCACCACGCGCAGCATCTGCTCGCGGCCCGAGCCCGACGTTTCCTGAAAGGCCGTGATCGAGCCGAGGTCGCGCTCGACGCGCATGCCGACGAAACCCTCGGCCTGAACGGCACGGGCGAGGCGATCGAGGGCCCGGCCCGGCGGAACGCTGGCGAAATTCTGCGACGTCCGGAAGGTGATGGCGGTGACCAGCGGCACGCCCTCCTGCCGGAAGTTGTCCTCGCAGGGGCCGGCCAGAGCCGCAACCCCGGACAAGATCGTCACGATTCCCGCAATACCCAATATTTTCAGCATGTTATGTTCCTGCCAGTGCCACAGCATGAGCTGCACGACCACCGTCCGGCCGGATCGTTTCAGCTTGTCGCCGCCAGCCAATGGCTGCACGTTGCGCCGCGCGGCTCCCACACCGCCACGACGGTCACGCAGACGCCTCGCGAGAACCGGCCAGCGTCGCGGCAGCCTTCCGGCAGGCATCCAGGATCTCGTCCGCCAGCGGACCGTCGGGAACCGCGCGCGACAGAAGAATACCGCCGGCCGCAAGCGCGAGGATCGCGACCGCCCCGGCGCGCTGCTCCTCGGGTGTCGGCCGGTCGCAGCCGGCGGCCAGAAACGTGATGGCCTCCTCCAGCGAGCCGGCATAGGTCTGCCGGACATCGGCCGGTGCCCGCGCGACATCCGCGCTGAGACCCGGAAGGGCACATCCCTCGGCGATGGAGCGGCGATGACCCCGGGACAGATAACCCGCCGCAAAGGCTGTGACCCAGGACCCACCGGAGGCGCGCGTCCGCTCGATCCCAGCGACGAGACGCCGAAGCCCGGTCGCGACGACCGCCGCAAAGACCTCCGCCTTCGAGCCGAAATGCGCATAGATCGCCCCCGAGGTCTGGCCCGCTTCGGCCGCCAGCGCATCGATGCCGACGCCGGCCCGCCCCTCCATCCGGAAGCGGCGGCCCGCGGCTTCCACGATGGCCGCCCGCGCCGCCTGCTTCTGTTCCGGCTTCATCCTCATCGGCAGCTCCTATCGAGAACGATCGTAATCCATGACTTGACTGATAACGACCGTTATCTATCCTTCTCGCAACCAGGCAAGGAGGGGCAGCGATGACCGCTACAACCGAAACAGCAGCCGCTCCCGTCGTCGGAACGGAGCAGATCAGGGCGATCAACGGTACCGCCGCCTTCAACCGCTGGGCCGGTTTCGAGGTGGAGAGCGCCGAAGGCGGCGAGGCGGTTCTGGCGCTGCGCTGGCGCGAGGAGTTCGGCCAATATGCCGGCTTCCTGCATGCCGGCATGGTCGGCGCCATGATCGACACGGCCTGCGGTTACGCCGCCGCCACGGTGGCCGGACGCGTGCTCGCCGCCAATTGCCAGATCTCGTTCTTTGCCCCGGCGGTCGGCGACCGCTTCCTTGCGCGGGCCCGCGTCGTCAAGGCCGGCCGGCGGCAGATTTTCACCGCTGCCGAGCTGTTCGCCGCGAAGGACGGCGAGGAACGGCTGGTCGCCGGCGGCTCTACCATCCTGATGATCGCCCAATGGCCGAAAGGCGATATCCGCCAAGGGTGACGGGGCACGTCATCTGTGCCAGCTTCCGCGCCCCTGATGGACAAGTGCTGACAAACGCCCCGTATGCTGCCTGACCTCCGCGACTTCGACGCGCTGACCCGCGATTTCCGCTGGCAGATTCCCGAGCGCTACAACATCGCATCGAGCGTCTGCACGCGCTGGGCGCTGGCGGAGCCGGATCGCATCGCCATCCTCTGGAAGAAGCCGGATGGATCGGTCGAGCCGGTCACCTATGGCCGGCTGGAGGAGGACTCCAACCGCCTCGCCAATGCGCTCGTCGCCAAGGGCGTCACACGCGGCGACCGCGTGGCCCTCATCCTCGGCCAGGGCGCCCCGGCGGCCATCGCCCATATCGCTATCTACAAGATGGGTGCCGTCGCGGTGCCGCTGGCGGCCTTGTTCGGCACGGATGCGCTCGCCTACCGCCTTGCCAATTCGGGCGCGCGGGCACTCGTCACCAATGCCGAGGGCCTCGCAAAGGTCGAGCAGATCCGCGACGGGCTGGGGGAACTCGTGGTGGTCCTGTCGATCGACGGCCCGGCCGCCCATGGCGTCGAGAGCTTCCACGAGACCATCGCCCGCGCCGCGCCAACCTTCGCGGCGGTCGACACCTCGCCCGACGACCCCGCCATGATGATCTACACGTCCGGCACGACCGGCCAGCCGAAAGGGGCGCTGCACGGCCACCGCGTGCTGCTCGGCCATCTGCCCGGCATCCAGATGCCGCACGAATTCATGCCCCAGCGGGGTGACCGCATGTGGACCCCCGCCGACTGGGCCTGGGCCGGCGGGTTGCTCAACGCGCTGCTGCCGGCGCTGCATTTCGGCGTGCCGGTAGTGGCCCGCAAGTTCGAGAAGTTCGATGCAGACGAAGCCTTCGCCCTGATGGCCGGCATGGACGTGCGCAACGCCTTCGTGCCGCCGACCGCGCTGCGCATGCTGCGCTCGGTCGATGATCCCCGCGCAAAATACGACCTGAAGCTGCGCACCCTCGCCTCGGCCGGCGAGACGCTGGGCGCGGAGACCTACGGCTGGGCGCAGGACCAGCTCGGCCTCACCATCAACGAGGCCTATGGCCAGACCGAATGCAACCTCGTCCTTGCCTCCTGCGCGGCTATCGGCGTGACGAAGCCCGGTGCCATCGGCAAGCCCGTGCCGGGCCATGAGGTCGGCATCATCCGCGCCGACGGCTCGCTCTGCGATGTCGGCGAACAGGGCCAGATCGCGGTGAGACGGCCCGATCCCGTCATGTTCCTCGAATATTGGGGCAATCCCGAAGCCACGGCGGCCAAATTCGTCGGTGACTGGATGACCACCGGCGACCAGGGCATCCGCGACGACGACGGCTATGTCCACTTCTTCGGCCGCGACGACGACGTAATCACCTCGGCCGGCTACCGGATCGGCCCCGGTGAGATCGAGGACACGCTGCTGAAGCACCCCGCCGTCTCGCTCGCGGCCGCGGTCGGCAAGCCGGACGAACTCAGGACCGAAATCGTCAAGGCCTTCGTCGTGCTCAAGGCGGGCGTCGCGCCATCGGACGCGCTGGCACAGGACATCCGCGACTTCGTCAGGACCCGGATGTCGGCCCATTCCTATCCGCGCGAGGTGGAGTTCATCGAGGAGATGCCGATGACCACGACCGGCAAGGTCATCCGCCGCACCTTGCGCGCGCGGGAGTGACGCGCAGGAGTGATCAGCGCTTCAGGAAGCGCTTCGCGAGAGCCTTGCCGTCGATCAGCGCGCGCTTCGCCGCCTGCACTGCATGAAAACGCCAGCCCGGGGCGCCGGCGCGCACGGCGATCAGGCGGCGCGTCATCGTCATCCGGCCGGGCCAGATGCGCTCGATCATCGAATGGCCGGGAATGGCGCAGGAATCGACGAGGCTGATGCCGCCGGCCATCAGGTCTTCGCCGATGGAGCGGCTGAGCAGAAGGCCGGGCGAATATTTCGCCATGTCCTCGGCATAGGCCGTCTTGCAGTACCAGGCGCGGTCGCCGGCAATCAGCGACATGCCCGCCGCAATGGGGCGTCCGTCGAGGCGCATCAGGTCGATCCGCGCGCCGCCGGCAGATGCGAGACCCGAAATGGCGGCGGCGAAGAAGTCGCGGGTCGCCTGCGAACCGGCGAGCGCCGTGCCCCTGCGGCCCTTCCAGCCGGCCGCCTCGAGGTCAAGAAAGGCATCGATGGCGGCAGCGATGGGGTAGTCCGCCGCGGTAGAGACCTGATCCATCGGGCCCAGATCGGCAAGCCGGCGAGCCAGCCGGCGATGGTCTTTGGAGAGTTTCGGCGGCGCCTCGACGAGACAGGCTCGATGATGGCGGTCGAGCACAGCGATGCGCCTGTCCGCACAGAAGGTCGCGAGCGCCGCGGCGAAGGGCCCGTCGTCGAGCATCGGCCAGTCGAGCGCCGCGACGCGGCGGTCGCGCAGGCAGGAGAAAAAGGCCGAGAGAACAGCGGTCTCGTCGCCGGGGCGCACCAGCGGCAGGCCGTAAGGGGCGTAGTCGTGCATCCAGACGGAGAAGACGCTGCCGTTAAGGCCGATCCGGCCGGGCACGAAACCGATCCAGCGGCCGTCACGCATGACAACGAATGCACCGAGGCCGGGCGCCGGATCGACGGCGCGGGCAGCCAGCGCGAAGGCCGGCGCGAGGAAGGCGTTCGGCCGCGCCGCCTCGAACAGTGCCTGCCAGTCATCCCGCGCCGAAGGCCAGTCCCCCGCAGAAAGCCATTGGGCGGAGACCGCCCCAATACCGCTCTGAGCCAGCGCGGGCTGGAGCGGCGGCGCGACAATGGCCGGCGCCGGCGAGAGCGTCGCGGTGCTCATTCGGCCGGCGCCGACTTCGGCGGCCGCCGGAGCGACAGCGACAGGCCGAGCCGCGTCGTCGTGACCCAGAACAGCAGAACCGATTCCAGCACCAGCGCCGCGGCGGTGGCGACCGCCGCGCCCATCATGCCCATGGGCGGAATGAGCGCGAGGCAGAGCACGACCGCCAGCGCGAAAGCCGCGCCGTAGATGACCGCGCAGATCGTCTGGTGCCCCGACATGACCAGCAGCCGCTCGACCGGCCCGACCGCCGCCCGCGCGAGCAGGCCGACCGAGACGACGAACATGGCGGGATAGCCGCGCACGAAATCCGGGCCGAACATCATCAGGAACGGCTTGCCGAGAGCGAGGATCAGGATGGTCGCGGCGAGCGAGGGGAAGAAGGTCCAGCGGATCGAAGCCGAGAGAAAGTGTGCTAGTTTCTCGCGGTCGCCGGCGACGTGATACTCGCTGAAGCGGTGCGCGGCTGCCGCGGCCACCGAAAAATAGATGAAGGCGACGAGCGCGAGCGTCTTCACCGCGGCCCAGTAGACCGCGACCTCCTGCGGGCCGGCGAGCGCCTTCAGGAGGACGATGTCGGTATAGGTCAGCGCCAGATAGAAGGTCTCGACCACGAAGATCGGCAAGCTCGCCTTCAGCCAGACCTGAGGCTCGATCCGACGCAGCCCGGCGGTCACCTTTTCCGCAAGGCGCCGGTCGATGAGCACGAGCTGCACCACGGCCGCGATCCATGTCGCGACGACGGCGCAGGCCATGGCGGTGACCGCGGTCGCGGCGAAACCCAGCGCGTGTCCCGCAGCCATGCCCGCGAGCAGCACGACGGGCCGGATCAGATAGGGCGGTCCGAGTGCGAGATCGGTCCAGTTATAGGAGCGGGCAATGCCGTCCTGGATGTCGGTCAGCACGAACATGGGCAGGCAGATCGCCGCGAGCGCCAGCGGCATGACCATGGTCTGCGACAGGAATGAGCCAAAGCGCCAGAGCGCGAGCAGGCCGAGGGCCGCGACCACCGTCGCCACCGCGAAGCCGATCAGGCGGGAGCCGAAGATGAAGCCGCGCAGCCCCTCCCCGTCATTTCGCTCGGCATAGCCGGGCACGAAGAGCTGCGCCGCCGAAGCGAGGCCGGCATTGGCGAAGTGGCCGATCAGCAGCACCCAGACCCAGACGGCGACATAGGTGCCAAACTCGGCGCCGCCCATCCAGCGCGCCATCAGCACCTGGCTGACATAGGCGATTGCCGCGCTCATGACGCGGATGACGAAGGCCGCCCCGGCCATGCGCTGGGCGACGGAGTGGTCGGAGCGGTCGGCGAGGAAGGCGCGCAGGCGGCTGGCGACGCCGGACGGCGACAGCAGCGTCTTGGCGCCGCGCCCCATCTCCGCTTCTTCCGAGCCCATCACCGACACGAAGCACAGCCTTCATGATGCGCCGGCCCGGACAGGGCCGCGCTCCGGCAAGGCATAAGGCCGCGGGCTTAAGAAACGGTTGGGATCGGGCAGGCCGAAGCAGCGCTCAGCCAAGAAACCGGGCTTTTTTGGCCCGATTCCGGCCTCGCACCATCACAACAGCGCGAGGATGCTGCCCTGATTGCCGTCAGGGGCGCGGCGTCGCCGGGGCCGGCGCGCCGGGCAGGGTCGGCGTTGCCGGGCGCGGCGGCTGGACGAAGCGCTCGACCTGCGCCTCGGCACGCAGGCGCTGCACGAGGTCCGCCTGCACGCGGCGCGTCAGGAAGTCCTCGATCTGGCCGCGCACCTGCTCGAAGCTCGGGATCGGCCGCTGGCGGCGCTCCTCGACCTTGATGATGTGCCAGCCGAACTGCGTCTTCACCGGAGCCTCGGACAGCTGGCCGGCCTGCATGGCGAAGGCGGCCTCGGCAAATTCCGGCACCATCTGGGCCTTGGAGAAGAAGCCGAGGTCGCCGCCATTGGCCGCACCGCCCGGATCCTTCGACTTCTCCTTGGCGATCGTCGCGAAATCGGCCCCGCCGCGCAGCTGCGCGATGAGCGCCTTCGCCTCGTCCTCGCTCTCGACCAGGATATGGCGGGCGCGAACCTCATCCTCGGGCGTCACGCGGGCGCGCTGCTCGTCGTAGATCTTGCGCATCTCGGTTTCGTTGACGCGCGACGCGGTCTCGCTGTTGAGCAGCGTCTCGACCAGCAGCTTGTTGCGGTAATACGCAAGCTTGCGGGCGAAATCAGGCCCGCTCTGGACGTTGCGCTGCTCCGCGGCCTTGGCGGCGAGCGTCAGGTCGATGACGAAGGAGAGCAGATATTCGCGCTTCTGCTCGGGGTTCATCTGCGCGGTCGCCTGGCCGCCGATATCCTCTTCCGCCGCATCGAGATCGGCCTGGCGAATCTCCACGCCCTGCACCCGGGCGAGAATGCCGTCGGCGGGCGTCTGCAGGGCCGGGGCCGGCGCGGGCGACGCGGGAGCTGCCGGCGCGGGGGCGGGCGCAGGTGTCTGCGCGGCGAGCGGCGCGGCGAGAACCAGCGAAAGAGCGGCCAGAGCCAGGGGCAGGCGGACGGTCATCGGGAAGCGGAGCCTCGTGTCACGGAATATGTGCCTTGGCGGGCACTTGTGGCGCTTTGAAGGTCCAATGCCGCCCGAACGTGGCGTGGCGGCGGGAGGGGAAGGCATGGGCCTGGAAGGACAACGCCGGAACGGGTCCGCCAGTTGCGGCAGCAATGCCCGTTTCCAGTCGAATTGACAACCCTATGCACCGTCCATATCTGTCGCGGGTTGTCGGAAATGCGCGGTTTTCGCGCCGCTCCGCGACCCAATCCCGCCGGGGCTTAAGGCAGGAGCGCACGGGGCGCTCCGCCACCCGCCTTGTGGGGTGCAGGACCGGTTGAACCTGAACGGCTCTCGTCGCGACTGAGCTTTTCGACGTTCTCCCGCCCGGCCCCAAGTGAAGGAAAGCACATGTTCGGCGCGCTCGCCCGCAAGATTTTCGGCAACGGCAACGACCGTCGCGTCAAGGGCTATCGCCCGCGCATCGAGGCGATTGCCGCCCTCGAGCCGGAGATGGAGAAGCTCTCCGACGAGGCGCTGCGCGCCCGTACCGACGAATTCAGGGCCCAGCTCGCCGCTGGCAAGACCGTCGACGACCTGCTCGTTCCCGCCTTCGCCACCGTGCGCGAGGCGGCCAAGCGCGTTCTCGGCCAGCGCCACTACGACGTGCAGATGATCGGCGGCATCGTGCTGCATGAGGGCGCCATCGCCGAGATGAAGACCGGCGAAGGCAAGACGCTCGTCGCAACGCTCGCGGTCTATCTCAACGCCCTGCCGGCCAAGGGCGTCCACGTCGTCACCGTCAACGACTATCTCGCCAAGCGCGACGCTGAATGGATGGGCAGGATCTACAGCTTCCTCGGCATGACCACCGGCACCATCGTCCACGGCATGGACGACCAGCAGCGTCACGACGCCTATGCCTGCGACATCACCTACGGCACCAACAACGAGTACGGCTTCGACTACCTGCGCGACAACATGAAATATACCAGGGAGGAGATGGTCCAGCGCGGTCATCACTTCGCGATCGTCGACGAAGTGGACTCCATCCTGATCGACGAGGCGCGCACGCCGCTGATCATTTCCGGCCCGCTCGAGGACCGCTCCGACTTCTATGCCACCATCGATCGCTTCATCCCGGTGCTGGCCAAGGAAGACTACGAGATCGACGAGAAGCAGCGCACCGCCGCCCTCTCGGAAAGCGGCAACGAGAAGATCGAGAAGGCGCTGGTCGAGGCCGGCTACGTCAAGGGCGAACTCTACGACATCGAGAACGTCTCGACCGTCCACCACGTCAATCAGGCGCTGAAGGCCCACAAGCTGTTCCAGCGCGACAAGGACTACATCGTCCGCAACGGCGAAGTCGTCATCATCGACGAGTTCACCGGCCGCATGATGCCGGGCCGCCGCTATTCGGAAGGCCTGCACCAGGCGCTGGAGGCCAAGGAGCGCGTTCAGGTCCAACCCGAGAACCAGACGCTCGCCTCGATCACGTTCCAGAACTACTTCCGCATGTACAAGAAGCTCGCCGGCATGACCGGCACGGCTCTGACGGAAGCCGACGAGTTCATGGACATCTACAAGCTGCAGGTGGTCGAGATCCCGACCAATCGCGGCATCGCCCGCATCGACGAGGACGACGAGGTCTACAAGTCGGTCGAAGACAAATACAACGCCATCATCGCCGAGGTGGAGGTAGCCCGCGCCAAGGGCCAGCCGGTGCTCGTCGGCACCACCTCCATCGAGAAGTCCGAGACGCTCGCCGAAATGCTGAAGCGTGCCGGCTTCAAGCAGGTCGATCTTGAAGACCCGCAGGCATTCGCCCCGCTCTATGACGGCGACCAGGGCACCGCGGCCGAAAAGGTCTTCGCCGTGCTCAACGCCCGTTACCACGAGCAGGAGGCCTTCATCGTCTCCCAGGCCGGCGTTCCCGGCGCCATCACCATCGCCACCAACATGGCCGGCCGCGGCACCGACATCCAACTCGGCGGCAATGCCGACATGCGGGCATCGGTCGAGCTCGCCAGCATGGAGGACGGCCCGGAGAAGCAGGCCAAGGCCGAGGCTATCCGCGTGCAGGTCGGCGAGCTCAAGCAGCGCGCGCTCAACGCAGGCGGCCTCTACATCATGGGCACCGAGCGCCACGAGAGCCGGCGCATCGACAACCAGCTCCGCGGCCGTTCCGGCCGTCAGGGCGACCCCGGCCGCTCGAAGTTCTACCTGTCCCTGCAGGACGACCTGATGCGCATCTTCGGGTCGGACCGCATGGAGGGCATGCTGACCAAGCTCGGCCTCAAGGAGGGCGAGGCCATCGTCCATCCCTGGATCAACCGGGCGCTGGAAAAGGCGCAGCAGAAGGTCGAGGCCCGCAATTTCGACCTGCGCAAGAACGTGCTGAAATACGACGACGTCGCCAACGACCAGCGCAAGGTCATCTTCGAGCAGCGCATCGAGCTGATGAGCCAGCAGGACCTCTCCGACATGATCGTGGACATGCGCCACGGCGTCATCGAGGGCCTCGTCGACACCTACATTCCCTCGGAAGCCTATGCCGAGCAGTGGGACACCGCGAAGCTCAAGGAGGAGGTCTGGCGCGTTCTCAACCTCGAACTGCCGATCCCCGACTGGGCGAAGGAAGAGGGCATCGCCGACGAGGAGGTGACCGAGCGCATCACCAAGGCGGCGGACGAGATGATGGCCTCCAAGGCCGCGCGTTTCGGCCCGGACACCATGCGGCAGATCGAGAAAGCCGTGGTGATGCAGGTGCTCGACCACCTGTGGCGCGAGCACATCGTCCAGCTCGACCACCTGCGCCAGGTCGTCGGCCTGCGCGGCTATGCCCAGCGCGACCCGCTGAACGAGTTCAAGTCGGAGGCCTTCCAGCTCTTCGAGGGGCTCATGCACCGCCTGCGCGAGATGACCACCCAGCAGCTCGCGCTGGTGGAGCTGCAGGAGCCGCCGCCCATGCCGGAACTGCCGCCGATGAGCGCGCACCATATCGACCCGACCACCGGCATCGACGAGTTCGCCCAGCTTGGTCAGGCGAGCGGCGGCAGCTTCTCGGCTGAAGCCGTGGGCGGCGTCGCGGAGGTTCAGCGCAACCCGAACGATCCCGGGACCTGGGGCAAGGTCGGCCGCAACGAGGCCTGCCCCTGCGGCTCCGGCAAGAAGTTCAAGCACTGCCACGGCCAGTATATCTGAGCCCGCCGCAAGCCAGGCGGCGCCGCGTCAGGCGGCGCTGCGCCCCCGTCGCTCCTGCACGAGGGCGAGTACCACGGTCGCTACCATGAAACAGGCGGCGACCGCGAAGATCATGCGCGTCGCGCCGCTGTCGAGCAGCGCTGCATAGAGCAGCGGGCCGACGAGCCCGCCGATATTGAAACCCGTCGTGACCATGCCGAAGACGATGCCCTCCGCGCCGGGGGGAGCTGCGGCGCGCACCATCATGTCGCGCGAGGGCGTGATGATGCCCGACAGGAAGCCTGCAAGGCCGAGCAGCAGCATTGCCACTAGCGCCGAGGGGCTGGTCAGCGCCAGCGCGACGCTGATCGCCGCCGTGACGAGGAAAGCGCCGGCCGCGACCAGGCCGTGGCGCGCCGTGCGGTCCGCGAGCGTCCCGCCCGCGAGCACGCCGGCCGCGCTGGCGAACAGGAAGGCGGTCAGCGCCGCATTGGCCGAGGGCAGGTCGATGCCGTAACCCGCGACCAGCGCCGAGACGGAGAAGGACTGAATGCCGCCGGTCGAGAGGCTCAACAGTGCGAACATGATCGTCAGCGAGACGACTGCGCCGGTGACGAGCCCCGTGTGCCGGCGTTCCGGGATGCCCCCCTCCGCCGCGGGCTTTGCCGCCTTGCGCGCCAGCGTTCCGGCTGCGGGCGCGAGGATGAGCAGCAACGCCACAGCGAAAGCCATGAGGCCGGCGACCGCAAAGGCATACGGCAGGCCGGCGAAAGCCGCCGTGCCGAGCAGCAGCACGGGCGCGATCGCCGTGCCGAGATAGCCGGCGAAAGTGTGGATGGAGAAGGCGCGACCCATCCGCTTGCCGTCGATGCCGTTGGCGAGCAGCGCGTAATCGGCCGGATGATAGACCCCGTTGGCGATGCCGGCCCCCGCCATGGCGATGATCAGCGCCGCATAGCTTTGCGTAAACGCGAGCAGCATGAAGCTCGCGCCGCCCAGCAGCAGGCCGCCGATCAGCACGCGCCGCGGGCCGAGCCTGTCGCTGATGAAGCCCATCGGCGTCTGGACAAGAAGCGAGACGAGATTGAAGACGGTGAGCGCGAAACCGATGCCGACGAATGTCGTGCCGAAATGCGCGGGGAGCAGCGGCAGCAGCGCCGGCACCGTCATGATGTGCAGGTGGCTGACGAGATGCGCCAGCGAGACCTGCGCGAGAAGCGGCATCTCGGAAGGATTGGCGGCAAGGGCCGGGGCGCTGTCGGGGCGGATCGTCATTGACTGGCCATCGGGGGAGCTGCCCATAGCACGAACGTCGAGCGATGCGCGCGGGTGGCGCCGCACGGCAGCCGTGCGGCAGCTCGCGCCGTCAGCTGCCGCGGTAGGTCGCGGTGCTCCAGGGCGTCATGACCAGCGGCACGTGATAGCGGCCCTCCGGCTGGTCGATGCCGAAGCGGATCACCGCATCGCCGATGAAGGGGATGTCCGGCAACGCCACGCCGCGCCCGCGGAAATAGGCCTCCGTGTGAAAGACCAGCTCATAGCGGCCGCGCCTGAGCGGCTTGCCGTGGATCAGCGGCGCGTCGGTGCGTCCGTCCTTGTTGGTCACCGCGTCCGCGATCCGAGCGCGCCCGCTCTCGCCCACCTCGAACAGTTCCACGCGAATGCCCGCGCCCGGCTCGCCATGATAGCTGTCGAGCACATGCGTCGAGAGGTGGCCGGTCACCGCCGGCATGCCCGGCCCTTCCACCGCCTCGACCAGCCTCAGCCGCGTGATGTGAGCAATCTCGGCAAGCGCCCGGGCAAGCTCGCTCGCCTCGTCATTGGCAAGGCGAGGTTCGTAGGAGGCGAGCACCGCGTCGCGCGTCTGGCGGCGCACGCAGACGATGAAGGGGAAGCCGAAGCGGTCGAGATAGGCCGCGTTCAGCCGCTGGAACGTCTCGTATTCGGCATCGGACAGCCGGTCGAGGCCGAGACCCGCCTGCTCCGAGACCGAGGCAGGCGCCATGTCCCCCGCCCGCGCCGCCTTGCCGGCGAGGTCCGGATGCGCCTTCAGGAAAGCGATTTTCGTCTCCCGCGGGCTGTCGAGCACGGCCTGCATCATCGTCTCGTGGAGCGCGGCGACAGTCGTGAAGGGTCGCTTGTCGAAGACTGCCTCGGCCACCCAGGGCGAATGCTCGAACAGGCCGCCGAGTGCGGTGACGAAGCCTTCCTTTGAGCCGCTGTTCAGCGTGTCGAGCGAGACGGGCATGCAATGATCCCTCGGCAGAATGGCGGGAACGGGCCGCCGCGTCGCGAAACTACGGCCTCGCGCGCTGGCTTGCCAGCCTTCGCGCATCCGGAACTGCGACCTTTGCCGGACCTTGCCCGAGCCCAAGTGACGGGCCTATCGTCCGCGCAAATGAACAAAATTCAATAAGCCTTCGGAGAAACGACCATGCGGCCGTCCACTGACCATGGTGCCGTGACGCCGGCTCCCCTGATCGCGCTGAACGACGAGACAACGATCGGCGAGGCATTCGCGCGCGCCTGCGAGGTCCATGGCCGCCGCGCCTTTCTCGCTGTGCCCTCCGGCGCGCACCGGCCCTGGCACAAGAGCGGCTACGAGATCGATTACGCGACTGCGAGCGCCGAGGTCTCCCGCCTCGCGGAGGCCTACCGCGCCGCGGGCTTCGGCCACGGCCACCGCGTCGCCATGCTGCTCGACAACCGGCCCGAACACTTCCTGCACAAGCTGGCGCTGAGCGCGCTCGGCATTTCCTGCGTACCGGTCAATCCGGACTACCGCGCCGGCGAGATCGCCTATCTGATCGAACATTCCGAGGCGGACCTCGCCATTGTCGCGCCGGAGCGGCAGGGCCAGCTCGCGGCCGGCATCGCGGCGAGCAGCCACAAGCCACCCATTGCCCTGTTCGACGACCTATCCGGCCTTGCCCGGCCCGCGAAACCCGCTCGCAGCGACACGGTCTCGACGGAAAGCGAAGCCAGCATCCTCTACACCTCGGGCACGACGGGGCGGCCGAAGGGCTGCAGGCTCTCCCACGGTTACGAACTCGCCTCGGGCGCCTGGTATGCCGAGCGCGGCCACATGGCGACGTTCCGCGCCGAGGGTGAGCGCATCTACAACCCCCTGCCCGTCTACCACGTCAATTCCTCGATCGTGTCGTTCTACGCGGCCATGCTGACGGGCAGCTGCCAGATCCAGCCGGACCGCTTCAATCCGGAGCGCTGGTGGCCGGAAATCGCCGAGACGCGCGCGACCATCGTCCACTATCTCGGCATCATCATCCCCCTGCTTATGAACCGCCCGGCAAGCGCCGCCGACCGCGGCCACGGCGTGCGCTTCGCCATCGGCGCGGGCGTCGAGCCGCAGCTCCATGCCGCCTTCGAGCAGCGCTTCGGCCTGCCGCTCATCGAGGTCTGGGGCATGACCGAGATGGTCCGCCTGCTGCTCGACAATGAGCCACCGCGCGCCGTCGGCAGTCGCGCCTTTGGCCGTCCCGTGCCGGGTATCGAGGTGCGCGTGGTCGATGAACGCGACGCCGACGTGCCGCGCGGCCAGCCCGGCGAAATGGTGCTCCGCCATTCGGAGGCGACGCCGCGCAAGCACTTCTTTTCAGGCTACCTGAAGGACGAAAAAACCACCGCCGATGCATGGAGCGGCGGATGGTTCCACACCGGCGACACCGTGCGGCAGGACGCGGACGGCATGCTGCATTTCGTCGACCGCAAGAAGAACATCATCCGCCGCTCCGGCGAGAACATCGCCGCCGCCGAGGTGGAGGCGGTGCTGCAGGCCCACGACTGGGTCAAGTCGGTGGCGGTCCTCGCCATTCCCGACGACATCCGCGAGGAAGAGGTGCTGGCCTGTATCGTGCTCGCCGACGACGCTCCGGCGACGCGCGCCACCGCCGAGGCGCTCTTCGCCCACTGCAACGCCGAACTCGCCTACTACAAGGCCCCAGGCTGGCTGCACTTCGTCGAGACCCTGCCGACCACCGGCACGCAGAAGATCCAGAAGCACAATATCTATCCCTCCGGCGTCGACCCGCGCGCGCTGCCGGAGGTCTTCGACCTGCGCGCCGCCAAGAAGCGCAATCCGGGCAGGGCGAGCTAGACCATGGGCCTGACTTTCGACGCCCTCGAGATCGGTGCGACTCACATCACGCCCCGCCGCACGATCATCGATGCCGACATCATGCAGTTCGCCGGGCTGACGGCGGACTTCAACCCGCTGCATACCGACGACGTCTTCGCGGCGGCGACGCCCTTCGGCGGACGCATCGCCCATGGACCCATGCTGGTCGGCATGGCCTTCGGCCTTGCCTCGCGCGCCGGCCTGTTTGACGGCACGGTGCTGGCCCTGCTCGACATTGCCTGGACATTCACCGGCGCCGTGCGCGCGGGCGACACCGTCCATGTCCGCGTCACGGTGGCGGACAAGCGCGAGACGAAGAGGCCGGATCGCGGCGTGATCGACTTCGCCCTCGACATCGTCAACCAGCGCGACGAGGTCGTTCAGCGGGGCAAGGCCAAGATCATGATGTCGCGCGCGCCGGCTTCCTGACGCCTCACTTCAGCATGCCCATCTGCCGCGGCAGCCAGAGCGTCAGCTCGGGAATGAAGGTGACGGCGGCCAGCGACAGAAGCAACGGGATCAGCCAGGGCACGATGGCCATGGTCGTCCGTTCGACCGTCATCCCCGATATTCGGGCGAGGACAAAGAGCACCATGCCCAGCGGCGGGTGAAGAAGCCCGATCATCAGGTTGAGCGTCATCATCACGCCGAAATGGATCGGGTCGATGCCGACCTTCAGGAGGATCGGCATGAGCACCGGCACGAGAATGCTGATCGAGGCGATGGGCTCCAGGAAGCAACCGACGATCAGCAGCAGGATATTGACGAGTATGAGGATCACGTAGGGATTGGTGGTGATCGACAGGAGGCCTTCGGCCGCCATCTCGGTCAGCCGCGTCGTGGTCAGCACCCAGCCGAACAGCGAAGCGGCCGCGACGATCAGCAGGACTCCCGCCGTTGTCTCGATCGTGTCGAGCGTCACCTTGTAGAGCCGCTTCCAGGTGAGCGAGCGATACAGCAGGAAACCGAGGATAAGGGCCCAGGTGCAGGCGGCGATGGCCGCCTCCGTGGGCGTGAACCATCCGAAGGTCATGCCGCCGATAATGATCATCGGCGTCAGCAGCGCCGGCAGGGCGGCCACGAAGGTCTGGCCGAGGACGCCCCAGCGGAACACCTGGTCGCGGCCCATATTGTACTTCCGCGCGCACCACCAGACGTAGAACATCATGAAGGTGGTCATGACGATGCCCGGCACGACGCCGCCTAGGAACAGGGCTCCGATGGAGACGTTCGCCATCATTCCGTAGATGACGAAGGGCAGCGAGGGCGGGATGATCGGGCCGAGCGTCGATGAGGCGGCCGTGACACCGACCGCGAACTCGGTCGAATAGCCATGATCCTTCATCGCCTTGATCTCGATCGTGCCGAGCCCGGCCGCATCGGCGATCGCGGTGCCCGACATGCCCGCGAAGATCACCGAGCCGATGATGTTCACCTGCGCGAGACCGCCGCGCATCCAGCCGGCGATGGCCACCGCGAAATCGTAGATCCTGTTGGTGATGCCGGCGGAGTTCATCAGGTTGCCGGCGAGGATGAAGAATGGCACCGCGAGCAGCGGGAAGGAGTCGAGCCCGCCGGCCATCCGGTGCAGCACCACGAAGTCCGGTATGTGCGCGATGAAGTGGGTGTAGATCAGCGCCGAACTCGACAGTGCGATGAAGACCGGGATGCCCGCGAGGAGGGCGATGAGGAAGATGAAGATGACGATGCTCATGACGATGCGCGCCCGCTCAGCCGTTTGTGTCCTGGGGTGAGGCGGGTTCCCGCCGGAAACCGGCGCGGGCGTCGCGCCAGAGGTTCTGCGCCTGACGCCACACCATCAGGAAGCAGCCGATGGCGATGCCGCCATAGACGAGCGACATCGGCCAGTCGAAGACGGTCATGTAGAGATTGTGCATGCGTTCGGTGATCAGCACCGACAGCCAGGCGAGGATCGCCAGGAAGCCGAGGCTGGCAATGCCGACGAAGGCGATCAGCGCCCGCTTGGCCGGCCCGTCCCGCATGACATTGCCGACAAGCTCCACCGCGATCTGCGTGCGCCGCCGCGTGACCATGGCGCCGCCCACGAACACCAGGACCATGAGCAGGTAGCGGGCGATCTCTTCCGTCCAGGCGAACGAGTTGTTCAGGACGTAGCGCGTGAAGAACTGCAGGAAGACGATGACGGCCAGCGCCCAGAAGATGGCAATGGCAAGCCAGTCCTCGGGGAAGTACTCGACGGTTACGTCTTCGTCGGTCGCGACGATCAGGTGGACGTCGTCGAGGCTCGGATCGGCGCCGGGCGCGAACGGGGATTTCGGTGGTTCCGACATGGGGCGCTCTCGCGGGCTGGCGCTGGCCGCGCCCGGCTCGTGGCGGGAAGGGCGGAAGGGCGCCGGACCTGCCGGCGCCCGTGACACGGAAAGCCGTCAGCTTGCCGGGGCAAGGCCCTGCAGCGCGTCGTACTCGGCCTTGGTCCAGCCCGCGCCCGAGGCCGCATCGTTGTGCAGCGGCAGCGCCGCGGCTCGGAACGCCGCGCGGTCCGGCGCGATCACCGTCTTGCCGAGCTTGCGGAACTCGTCGGCGAGCTTCTGCTCCTGCTCGCGGATCTGGTCGCTCGCGCGCGACGCCGCCTGCATCAGCACCTCGCCGAAAATGTCCTTCTCGGCCGCGCTGAGCCTGCCCCACACATGGTAGCCGACCACGGAGACGAGCGATTCCGTGATGTGGCCGGTGAGCATGATGTGGCTCTGCACCTCGTAGAACTTCTTCGCCATGATGGTCGGCAGCGGGTTCTCCTGGCCGTCCACCGTTCCCTGCTGGAGCGCCAGATAGACCTCGGCGAAGGCGATGGGTGTCGCGTTTGCCCCGACCGACTTTGTGAACATGAGGAACAGCGGCGCCGGCGGCACGCGCAGCTTCATGCCGCGCATGTCCTCCGGCTTGTTGATCGCCTTGTTGGCGGTCACGTGCCGCTCTCCGTAATAAGTCAGCGCCGCGACCTTGTGGCGGGTGCGGTTCTCGTAGCCGCCGGCGATCTGCCGGAACAACGGCGCGTCGCGATAGGCCTTCCAGTGATTGAAGTCGCGCAGCACATAGGGCGCGTTGGTGATCGCGATGGGCCGGTGGATCGAGCCGGCGAAGGCAACACCCGTATAGATCATGTCGACCGTCGCCAGCGCGAGGCCCTCATTGATCTGGTTCTCGTTGCCGAGCTGGGACGCCGGGAAAACATCGATCTGATATTTGCCGTTGGTGCGCCTCGCGATCTCGCCCGCCGCCCAGACGGCTTCGGTGTGATAGGGCTCGCCCGTCTCGTAGACATGGGCCCATTTGAGCTTCGCCTGCTGCGCGCGCAGCGGCGTGGCGAGCGTGGCAAGTCCGGCGCCTGCGATGATCGCGCCGCGGCGTGTGACTGTCATTGGGGTATCCTCCCTACCCTGTTTCGTTCGATGTCGGACGGTTCTTCCGCCCCTCGTTCTTTTGTCCCCGCTCTGACGGCGGCGAATATCGGGCCTCACGCGCGCAAAAGGTCAGGGCGCGCCAAATCCTCCAGGAAAAAATCGGGGTTGAACCGCCGGACATCGTCGAGGCCGACCTGCAATCCCTCGACATGACGGCCCATGGCAGCCGCCGCCGCATCGGCGTCGCGCGCCTCGATGGCCTTCAGGACGATCTCGTGCTCGGCGACCACCCGCGCCATGCGCCCCGCCAGCGGCAGGGTCAGGCGGCGGAAGCGGTCCACCTGCAGCTTGACCTGGCTCACGAGCGCCCAGACGCCGGGATGGCGGCCGGCCGAGGCGACGGCCTCGTGAAAGGCCTCGTCCGCGCGGTGGAAGGCCTCGGTGTCGCCGGCCTCGGCCGCCTCGTGGCTGCGCGCTATGATGGCCCGGAGTTCGATAAGCTGGCTGCGGCTGGCGCGAGCCACCGCCTCGCGCGCCGCGAACTGCTCCAGCACGCCGCGGATGGTGATGGCCTCCGGCAGGTCTGCCATCGGGATGCGGGAAACGTAGGTGCCCGACTTGGACACGATATCGACAAGCCCCTCCTCGGCGAGACGCAGCAGCGCCTCGCGCACGGGCGTACGACTGACGCCGTGCCCGGCCGCAATGTCCTTCTCGACGATCTGGGAACCAGGCTCGCGCTTCAGCGACAGGATTTCGTCGCGCAGAACGACATGAATCGCTGCCGCGGCTGTCAGGCCGCGCGGCCAGTGCGGGTCCTTGGATCGCACGATGGTCAGCATTCGTCCCCCGTGCGACTGAAGTACACCTGATATATCAGACTGGCAAATGCTTTTGCATTTCGCCCGCGCGACACGGGAGGCGAACAATTGCCACACTGAAACGCCCCCGCGCATGCCGCGAGGGCTTATCCTCTCCGATCGTGCTGAACCCGCGCGCAGCGGCGCCTTCCGCTCGCGTCGCGTGGAATGAGGTTGGCGGCGGAGCCTTGCCGCGGGAGCTCAGTAGAGGTTGGTCGTGTAGGCGACCTCGAGCCGCTTGTTGGCGGCGTCGCCGTCGAAGCCCTTGATCTGGTCGGCCAGCACCGTGCCGAGCAGCGGGAAGTCATCCCGCGCGACCTTCTTGTCCGGGTTCCACAGATCAGCGCGCAGAAGCGCGCGACCGCAGTGAAAATAGACCTGCTCCACCGTAATCTCCATGGCAGAGGCTGGGACGATCTTCCCCTTGATCGCCATGGACTGAAGCACGGCCGGGTCGGTGACGATCTTTGCCCGGCCGTTGATGCGCAGCGTTTCGTTCAGCCCCGGCACGAGGATCAGCAGGCCGACCTGCGGATGCTCCAGCACGTTCTGCATCGTGTCGAGCAGGTTGTTGCCGCGCCGGTCCGGCAGCAGCAAAGTCTTCTCATCCACCACCTTCAGGAAACCCGGCTCGTCGCCACGCGGCGAGCAGTCCGTTCCCGCCGCGCTGGTGCTCGCGATGGTCAGGAACGGCGACATTCCGATGAACCGCTGCGCATGCGGGTCCAGGCGGTCGAGCACCTTCTTGCGCGCCATCTCGACGGGGGGCTCGTAGGTCTGCCGCAGGGCGGTCGTGTCGGTGATGACGCTGATACCGTCGCTCATGGGCCTTGTTCCTTCCCTCGGCAGTCGAGCCGCCATCTTCCAATAGCATTGGCGGCGGCTCGCAACTTCATCGCGCGGGACGAGGACTGTCGTGGTCCGGCCAGAATGGCGAGAGCGTTTCCGCTTCTCCCGGAATCGCGAGAACGCTCCATCCAATTGTTTTGTCGCGTTTTCTTTACGCGAACCGGTGCCCACTTCGCTCGAAAACGCTTTAGTCGTGCCGGTCGCCGTCGTGGGGGTCGCCCCAGCGCAGATAGTCGCGCGGCGACAGGCCCATGGTGCGCCGGAACATGGCTGTGAAGGCGCTCGGGCTGTCATAACCGAGGTCCAGCGCGACATTCGTCACCGAGTCCCCTGACGTCAGGCGCGACAGGGCTTCCATCAGGCGCACCTGCTGGCGCCACTGGGTGAAGCTCATGTCGGTTTCGGACCGGAACAGCCGCGTCAGCGTGCGGCGGGCAAGGCCCCCATGCCGCGCCCAATGGTCGAGGTCGTGATTGTTGCCGGGATCGCGCAGGATCGCCTCGCAGATGCGCGCAAGGCGCCTGTCCCTGGGCATCGGCGCGCTGCTGGCGAGGACCGGCATACGGCCGATCTCGGTGAGGATCAGGTCAACGATGCGGCCCTCGCGGCCCACGGGATCGTATTCGACCGGCAGCGCCACGGCTTCCTCGACCAGCGCCGCGAGCAGCGGCGTCACCGACATGAGCCGGCAGGTCGTCGGCAGCCCGCCCACCGCATCGGGTTCGACGTAGAGCGTGCGCACGGCAACAGCACCCCAGCAGCGCGTCTGGTGCATGACGCCCGGCGGAACCCACAGGGCGTGCTGGGGGCCGACAGCCCAGCTGCCCTCGTCGGTGATGACAGTCATGATGCCAGACGAAGCGTGCAGGAATTGCGCCCGGCGGTGGCAGTGCCGGGTGCCGACCTCGCCATTGGCGAACTCGGCGGCCATGGCGACGACCGGGCGTTGCACGTTCTGCAACGCCTCGGCCCGCTGACCGCTGGCCCGGTGGCCCGAAAAGCTGACAAGAGCACCCGAACGGGCCGCCCGCCGCACCGGCCGGCCAGCGGCGCCGGACGCGTTCGTCGAAGACTGGATCATGCCGCGGCTCCCTGGCTCGATGCTGTTGCGAAGCGCAAGCGCGATCTCGTCACAGTCCGGGGATGATCGCAAGATAGCGTTATATCCGAATGGGAAGCACGGATCGTGCCATCTGCGGAGGAAGGCCCGTTCGCGACAGTTCTCGGCCCTCGGACGCCAGCGCGCGCGAAGGGTGGGCAGGAACATTCCCGCCATAAGGTCCGTCTTCAAGGCCGGACTTCAACAACGAGGGGATCACCGCGATGAACAGGCGCGAATTCGGAAAGCTCGTGGCGGCCGCAGGCGTCGTCGGCGCGACTGAAATCCCGTGGGGCGTCACCCGGGCCGTCGGCCAGACCCGCGGCGGCACCCTCAACACCATCATCCAGCCGGAGCCGCCGGTTCTCGTCACCGCCATCAACCAGCAGCAGCCGACGCTGACCCTCGGCGGCAAGATCTACGAGAGCCTGCTGCGCTACGGGTCGGACCTGAAGCCGATGCCGGGTCTCGCCCAGTCCTGGACCGTCTCGCCGGACGGCAAGACCTATACGTTCAAGCTCTTCCCGAACATCACCTTTCACGACGGCAAGCCCTGCACGGCCGAGGACGTGATCTTCACCTGCACCAAGATGCTGATCGAGACGCACCCCCGCGCCCGCGGCACCTTCCAGCGCGTCGAGAAGGCCGAGGCGCCGGACCCGCTGACCGTGGTGTTCACGCTGAAGGAGCCCTTCGCCCCCTTCCTGTCGTCGTTCGACTGCACGACCGCGCCGATCCAGCCGAAGCATATCTATGACGGCACGGACTACCGCAACAATCCGGCCAACGCCCGGGCGATCGGCACCGGCCCGTTCAAGCTGAAGGAGTGGGTGCGCGGCTCCCACGTCCATCTCGTCAAGCACGAGGGCTATTACCGCCAGGGCGAGCCCCATCTCGACGAAATCATCTACCGCATCATCCCGGATGCAGCCTCCCGCTCGGTGGCGCTGGAGAAGGGCACCGTCCAGCTGACACAGTGGACCGATGTCGAGTTCTTCGACGTGCCGCGGCTGCAGAAGCTCGATCACCTCGAGATGAGCACCAAGGGCTACGAGCTCTTCGCCCCGCATCTGTGGGTCGAACTGAACAACCGCGTCGCGCCGATGAACGACAAGCGGTTCCGCCAGGCCGTCGCCCACGCCCTCGACAAGACGACGATGAAGAACCGGCTGTTCTTCGGCCTCGGCAAGGAGGCGACCGGCCCGATCTCGTCCAAGACCCGCTTCTACGACGGCAACGTCAGGAAATACGACTACTCGCTCGACAAGGCGCGAGCCCTGCTCGACGAGATGGGCCTCAGAGCCGGAGCAGGCGGCAAGCGCGTGACCATCAAGTTCCTCGTCGCGCCCTATGGCGAGATCTGGCAGCGCATCGCGGAATTCGTGCGCCAGTCGCTCGGCCGCGTCGGCATCGAGGTCGTGCTTGAAGGCACCGATGTCGCCGGCTGGGGCCAGAAGGTGTCGAACTGGGAGTACGAGATGACCACCAATCTCCTCTACCAGCTCGGGGACCCCGCGCTCGGCGTCTCGCGCACCTATGTCTCGTCGAACATCCGCAAGGGCGTGCTCTTCTCCAACACGCAGGGCTACACCAATCCCGAAGCCGACAAGCTATGGGAGGCCGCTGCGGTCTCCACCGACGATGCCAAGCGCCAGGAACTCTATTCGCAGGTCCAGAAGCTGGTCGTGGAGGACATCCCGGTCGTCTGGCTGATCGAGCAGGACTTCCCGAACTTCTACGACAAGAAGCTCAAGAACGTCATCACGTCAGGCATCGGTGTCCACGACACGTTCGGCACGGTTCAGTTCGGATGACGACTTCCGCCTCCGGCGCACAGGGCCACCGCGGCATCGCGGTGGCCCTCGCCATTCTGGGCTGGGCGGCGAAGTTCGTCGCCGTGGTCCTGATCATCGCCACCTTCGCCTTCGTGCTGGTCAAGGCTGCCCCGGGTGACCCCGCTCAGGTCATGGCCGGCCAGACGGGTGCTGCCGACGAGCGCATGCTCGCCCAGATCCGGCAGGAATACGGGCTGGACAAGCCGTTCATCGTCCAGCTCGGCACCCATCTGAAGCGGGTGGTCACGCTGGACCTCGGTTTTTCCTACCGCCAGCGCCAGCCTGTCTCGACGCTGATCCTGGAGCGCCTGCCCGCGACCCTGCTCTTGACTGGCACCGCCTTCCTGCTTGCCCTGTTCTCCGGCATTCTGCTCGGCACTCTGGCCGGCCTGCGCGCCGGCAGATGGTCCGACACGCTGCTGACAGTCGTCTCCCTCATCCTCTACGCGATGCCGGTCTTCTGGCTCGGCCTGATGCTGGTGCTCCTGTTCTCCGTCCAGCTCGGCTGGCTGCCCGCCTTCGGCTACCAGACGATCGGCGTAACGATGGGACCCTTCGCACGCACGCTGGACGTCGCCTCGCATCTGGTGCTGCCGGCAGTGTCGCTCGCCGCCATCTACCTCGCCATCTACACCCGGCTGATGCGCGCCTCGGTCATCGAGGTCGCCCATCAGGACTTCATCAAGACGGCGCGCGCCAAGGGCCTGACGCAGACGCGCATCATCACGGGCCACATCCTGCGCAACGCCATCCTGCCGGTGGTCACCATCGCCGGCATGCAGGCGAGCGCGCTGGTGGGCGGCGCGGTGGTCGTGGAGACGGTCTTCGCCTGGCCCGGCCTTGGGCGCCTGACCTACGAGGCCGTGATGCAGCGCGACTATCCGGTGTTGCTGGGCATCTTCCTGGTCATGTCGGTGCTCGTCATCGTGCTCAACCTCATGACCGATGCCATCTACCGGCTGATCGACCCGCGCGTCACCACGCGCGCGGCGAACTGAGGGGGGCCGCCCATGGACACCATTCGCGCCTTCTCCCGGCATCCGAGCGGCATGATCGGCCTCGTCATCCTGCTTGTCGTGCTGGTGCTCGCCGTCCTCGCGCCGGTCCTCTATCCGGAGGATCCGTGGGAAATGGTCGGCCGGCCCTTTGCGCCGCCGCTCACCGACGGCTTCCTGCTTGGCTCCGACACGCTCGGCCGCGACGTTGCCGCCGGCATCATCCACGGCACCCGCGTATCGCTGACCATCGGCGTCACCTCGACGCTCGCGGCGGTGCTGGTCGGCGTGCTGATCGGCGCCATGGCCGGCTACTGGGGCGGCCGTGTCGACGACTTCCTGATGCGCGTCACCGAGCTGTTCCAGACCATTCCAGGCTTCATCCTCGCCATCCTGCTGGTGGCGACGCTCGGACCCTCGCTCGTCAACGTCATCATCGCCATCAGCGCGGTGAGCTGGCCGCCGCTCGCACGCCTGACCCGCGCCGAGTTCCTGCGCCTGCGCGGGCGCGAATTCGTGCAGGCAGCCGCCTGCCAGGGCGAGACGCCGCTTCAGGTCGTGCTGCGCCACATCCTGCCGAACGCGATCTCGCCGATCATCGTGACCGGCTCGCTGACCATTGCCAGCGCCATCCTGATCGAGAGTGCGCTGTCCTTCATGGGGCTCGGCGATCCCAACGCCATGTCATGGGGTTTCATGGTCGGCGCGGCCCGCACCGTCATCCGCCAGGCCTGGTGGATGAGCGTCTTCCCCGGCATCGCGATCCTCCTGACCGTGCTCGCCATCAACCTGCTCGGAGAGGGGCTGAACGACACGCTCAATCCGCGCAACGCCCGGTCGGGGAGGCACTGATGGCCGAGGCGACGCTGCTTTCCGTCGATAACCTGTCCATCGCCCTGCCCCGCGGCGCGGATCGCGCCCATGCGGTGGAGGACGTGTCGCTGACCGTCGGCGCGAACGAGATCGTGTGTCTCGTCGGCGAATCCGGCTCGGGCAAGTCGATGACCGCCCACGCGATCCTGCGCCTGCTGCCGGAACGGGTCGCCATTTCGGCCGGCGCGGCGCGCTTCAAGGGCCGCGACATCGCCGCCCTCGACGAGGCCGCCATGCGCGACCTGCGCGGCGGCGAGATCTCGATGATCTTCCAGGAGCCGATGTCGGCGCTGAACCCGCTGGCGCGGATCGGCGACCAGATCGCCGAGGCCATTGTCACTCACGCCAAGCCCGCGCCGTCCCGCGAGGCCGTCGATGCGCGCGTGATCGAACTCGTCACCGCCGTCGGACTCCCCGAGCCCGCGACCATCGTCCGCTCGTTCCCCTTCCAGCTGTCCGGCGGCCAGCGCCAGCGCGTCATGATCGCCATGGCGATGGCCAACAATCCCGCGCTGCTGCTGGCGGACGAGCCGACGACGGCCCTCGACGTGACCACCCAGAAGCAGATCCTCAGCCTGATCCGCGACCTGCAGCGGGCGCGCGGCATGGGCGTGCTGCTGATCACCCACGATTTCGGCGTGGTTGCCGACATGGCCGACCGGGTCGTCGTCATGCGCAACGGCCAGGTCGTCGAGCAGGGTTCCGCGGAGGCGGTGCTCCGGTCGCCGAAGCACGACTATACCAAGACGCTCATCGCGGCCGTCCCAGGCGGCCGGCCCGTGGAGGCCAGGGTCCGCGACATCCGCGACACGCCGGTTCTCGTCGCCAAGGACCTCGACAAGACCTTCGTCACGCGGCAGGGCTTCTTCCGGCCACCGCGCCGCGTACCCGCGGTGCAGCAGGTGGCGTTGTCGCTCAGCGCGCGCGAGACGGTGGCCGTGGTCGGCGAATCCGGCTCCGGCAAGTCGACGCTCGGCCGCATGATCATGCGGCTGATCGAGCCGGATGGCGGCGTGGTCGACTTCAACGGCACGGACCTGCTCGCCCTGCGCGGCGAGCCTCTGCGGCAGATGCGGCGCAGGCTCCAGATCGTCTTCCAGGACCCCTTTGCCGCCCTCGATCCGCGCCAGAAGGTGGGCGACGCCATCGCGCGCGGCCCCATGGCCTATGGCACGCCACGCCAGGAGGCCATGGCCGAGGCGAAGCGCCTGCTCGCCCGCGTCGGCCTGAAGGAAAACGCTGCCGACCGCTATCCGCACGAGTTCTCAGGGGGACAGCGCCAGCGCATCTGCATTGCGCGCGCGCTCGCGCTGAAGCCCCAGGTGCTCGTTGCCGACGAGGCGGTCTCGGCGCTGGACGTCTCGGTGCAGGCGACCATCCTCGAGCTGCTGGCGGAGCTGCGCGAGGAAATGAACCTCGCCATGCTGTTCATCACCCACGATCTCAGGGTGGCGGCCGAGATTGCCGACCGGATCGTGGTGATGCGCCGCGGCGAGATCGTCGAGCAGGGGGTCACGGCCGAGGTCTTCTCGAACCCGTCCCACGCCTATACGCGCGAATTGCTGGACGCCGTGCCCGGCCGGAAGCTCTTCGCCGGCCCCGGCTCCGTGCTCAAGGCCACGGCCTGACGCCAAGCCCGCTGACGAACGGCTGGCCGGCCGCTAGAGCGCTTTCGAGCGAAGTGGATGCCGGTTCGCGTGAAGAAAACGCGACAAAGCAAAGAGATAGAGCGTTTTCGCGATTCGAAGAAAAGCGAAAACGCTCTATCTGGCCGGCTTCAGTCCGAAATCATAGGCCAGCGTGGCGAACGGCCGGTCGACCTGCGTCCCGTCCGGCGCAATGCCGGCGGGATGCCGCGGCCATTCGCGGATCAGCGACTGTTTCACGCCGAAGACCGAATCGGAATCGAGATACTGGTCGCCCGCCTCGAAGACATGGGTCACCAGCGTCTCGTATCCCGGCGCGCCGATCATGAAATGCACATGCGCGGGACGCCAGGGATGTCGCCCCTGCGCCTCCAGCATGCGGCCGACCGGCCCGTCATGCGGGATCGGATAGGCGGCCGGCTTGATCGTGCGGTAGTGGAACCGACCGTCGGCATCGGTGCGGAACCTGGCGCGCATGGCGAGATGGCCGATCTCGTCGAGCTTCTGCACGTCGTAATAGCCGTCATCGTCCGAATGCCAGGTATCGATGACCGCGCCGGCAATGGGTCGCCCGTCGGGATCGCTGACACGGCCGGAAATGAACATGGGCTCGCCGGCAATGCCCGGCGAAATGTCGGTGCCGAGAGGCAGTTCAGGGGCAGCGGCCACGAAGAACGGGCCGAGCACGGTCGATTCCGTAGCACCTTCCGGCATGCGGTGGTTGATGGCATCGACCAGCATGGAAACGCCGAGCGTGTCGGACAGCAGGATGAACTCCTGCCGCTTGTCGTCGCACATCTGGCCGGTCTGGGTCAGGAAACCGATGGCGGCCTCCCATTCCGCGGAGGTCGGCTCGATCTCGCGCACGAAGGCGTGGAGGTGGCGCACCAGCGCGTCGCTGATCGCGCGGGCGCGCGCGTCGGGCGCGGCCGCGACCCGCTCGCGCACGGCGTCGGTGATGTTGCTCTCGTCGAAATTGCGCATGACCGCGCCCTCCGTCACGCCGGCTCGCCGAGGCCGGCGAGGCGCTCGACATGCCTGACGATGGTGATGAAATCCGCATCGCCCTCGCCGGCCGCGAGGATCGCTGCGTAGCTCTCCTGAAGGACCGAGGTCAGCGGCGTCGGCACATTCGCCTCGCCGGCCGCATCGAGGATGAGGCCGAGGTCCTTGACGAGCTGGCTGGCGGTGAACATCGGCGCGAAATCGCGGTCGGCCAGCGGGCCGACCTTGTATTTGACGAAGGGCGAGGCCACCGCGCTCTCCCCCATCACGGCGAGGAACTGACGCCAGTCGATGCCGCCCTTGCGCGCGAGCGCGAGGGCTTCCGCCATCATGCCCGCCGAGACCGAAATCATCAGGTTGATCGCGAGCTTGGCATAGCGCGCCTGCTCCTCTTCGCCGAGCCATGTCTGCGCGCGCGTGAAAGCGGTGAGCACCGGGCGGATGTGCTCGAAGGCGGCTTTCGGGCCGGAAGCGAAGCAGGTCACCTGCCCCGTCTCGGCCAGCGTGGTGCTGCCCGAGATCGGCAGCCGGAGATAGGCGATGCCGGCAGTCGCGGCCGCCTCCGCCACGCGTGCGGACGCGCGCGGGCTCACCGTGCTCGTCTCGGCAAGAACTGCGCCGGCTATGAGATGCGCGATCAGCCCGTCCGGCCCGAGCATCACCCGCTCCAGCACGGTGTCGTCGGGCAGCGAGGTGAAGACGACCTGCGCCTCGCGGGCGACCGCATTCTGGCCTTCCACGGTGCCGATGCCCTGCCCCTCCGCCAGCGCCAGGCGGGCCTCGTCGCGGTCGAAGCCGTGAACCGCAAAGCCGGCGCGTGTGAGGCACGCCGCCATCGGCAGCCCGAGCTTGCCGAGACCGATCCAGCCGATGGTTGCGCCGTCCTGTTCCATGGTCATGCTCCGGGCGGCTCGCCCGCCCACGCGCGCGCGATCAGGCGCCGGACGGCCTCCCGCTCGACGAGCCGCGGATTCCGATAGGGATTGGACACCGCGAGATCGGCGGCGCGGTCGATGCCGCTCTCCGGCATGCCGATATCCCTGAGCGCGCGCGGCGCGCCGATCCGGCCGGCGAGGTCGTAGAGGCCCTGCGCCGCATCCCCCGCGCCCAGCGCATTGGCGATGCGCGCCATGGCCTCGGGCGCGGCCGGGGCGTTGTAGGCGGTCGCGTGCGGCAGGACGATGCTGTGCGTCTCGGCATGCGGCAGGTCGAACGTGCCGCCGAGCGTGTGGCAGAGCTTGTGGTGCAGCGCCATGGACACCATGCCGAGGCAGGTGCCGCACAGCCACGAGCCGTAGAGCGCATCGGCCCGCGCCTGGCCGTTCTTCGGGTCGGCGACGATGGCCGGCAGCGCCTTCGCAAAGGCCGCTATCCCCGCCTCGGCCATCAGCGAAACCATCGGGCTGCCGTCCTCGGCATAGAGCGCCTCGACGGCATGGGCGATGGCGTTGAGCCCAGAGGTCGCCGACATGCCCGCCGGCAGCCCCAGAGTCAGGTCAACATCGTATATGACGGTCTCGGGCTGGATTGCAGGCGAGCGGCGCGTGGTCTTCACGCCATCCTTCGTCTCGCCGAGGATGTCGGTCATCTCGGAGCCGGCATAGGTGGTCGGCACGACGATCTGCGGCAGGTCGGTATTCACGGCGATGGCCTTGCCGAGACCAGTGGTCGAACCACCGCCGATGGAGACGACACCGTCGGCGCTCTTGTCGCGGACAACGGCCACCGCCGCCTCCGTGACGCCTACCGGCGTATGCATGGTCGCGCCGGTGAAGATACCGGCAGCAAGCGCACCCAAGCTTGCTGCCAGCCTCTCAGCCTCGGCCGCCTGCTGCTGCGTCGACAACACCAGTACGCGAGAAAGGCCGAGCCGCCGGGTCTCATCGGGCAGGCGCGCGATCATGCCGGACCCGAAGATCACCCGCGTCGGCAGCGCCTGAAACGTGAAGTCGCGCATCGCCGTCGCGCCTCAGCCCTGCCGGCGCAGGAAGCCGGTGATGTTCACCTGCTGCCAGACATCGGCCTTTCGGAACGGATCGGCGGCGTTGAACGCCGCGACCGCCTCGCGGCTCTCGGCCTCGATCAGGAAGAGGGAGCCGATCATCGTCGTGCCGTCGTCGGCCGTGAGCGGACCCGACATGACGATGCTGACGCCGAAGGCCGAAGTGTCCGAGAGAAACGCCTTGTGCGCGTCGTAGTTCTCAAGCCGCCGTGGCAGGGCGCCGGCGCGGTCGAGCGCGTGGATGGCAAACAGCATGTCCCGTTCCTCGTCATTACAGGGCCGGCGAGGCCGATGGCCTCAGTCGACCCCCATCATGGCATTGCGGATGGTCTCGATCGCGTCGGCATCGAGACCATGCTCGATGGCGTGAACCACGCGCCCGTGCGCGAGCACGTAGGCGCGCGAGGCAACCTCCACCGCCTGGAAGAAGCTCTGCTCCGCCATCAGGATCGTCATGTTCTTTTCGGATTGCAGCGTCTTGATCGCCGCGATCATCTGGTCGACCACGATAGGCGCGAGGCCGACCGACGGCTCGTCGATCACCATGATCCGCGGCGAGGTCATCAGCGCGCGGGCGATGGCGAGCTGCTGCTGCTGCCCGCCGCTCATGGTAGAGGCGAGCTGGCGGCGGCGCTCGGCGAGGATCGGGAATGTCTCGAAGCAGAAGGCGAGATTGTCCTTGAGGTCCGGGCGCGAGCGGCCGGCCGCGGCGAGCCGCAGATTCTCCTCGACGGTGAGGTTCGGCACCAGCCGCCGCCCCTCCGGCACGTAGCCGATGCCGAGATCGACAACCCGGTGCGGCTCGCGGCCGGCGAGCTCGACGCTTTCGCCGTCCCAGTCCAAACGGATCGAGCCGGCGCTGGGCCGAACGAAGCCGAGGATGGCGTTGAGCAGCGTCGACTTGCCGTTGCCGTTCATGCCGAGCAGAGCGACGAGTTCGCCCTCCCGCACGGTCAGGCTGACATCGTGCAGCACGGTGACCGCGCCGTAGCCGGCGCAGACATTCTCAAGCACCAGCCCGTTCACCGAAATAGACCTTCTGAACCTGTCTGTCCTGCGCCACGTCCTGCGGCGTTCCCATGGCGATGATCCTGCCCGTCTCCAGGCAGATCATCCGCTGCGAAAAGCGCATCACGGCATGCATGATGTGCTCGATCATGATGATCGCGACACCCGTGTCGTTAAGGCGCATGAGCAGCGCCAGAACGTCGTCGATCTCGTTCTCCGACAGGCCTGCCATGGCCTCGTCGGCGACCAGAACCTTCGGGTCGGTCACGAGCGCGCGGGCAAGCTCCAGCTTGCGCAGTTCGAGCTGCGAAAGCGACTCGGCCGACGCGTCGCGCCGTGCGGCAAGCCCAACCGAGGCGAGCACCTCGTCGGCGCGCTCGAGCTCCGAGCGCGCGTGCGACCCGAGATAATCCATCGGCACCAGCAGGTTCTCGAGGACCGTCATCCCCGTGAATGGCCGCGGGATCTGGAACGAGCGCGCAATGCCCATGCGCGCGCGGCGGAAGGCCGGCTCGCGCGTGATGTCGCGCCCGCCATAGACGATGGTGCCCTTGTCCGGCACGAGCAGGCCGGACAGGCAGTTGATGAGGGTCGTCTTGCCCGAGCCGTTCGGCCCGATCAGGCCGAGGCGCTCGCCGGGCTTCAGGTCGACGTCCACGGGCCCGAGGGCACGCAGGCCGCCGAACCATTTCTCGACGCCGCGGATGACGACGATGGGCTCGCTCATGACCGCGCTCCCTTTCGCCGCAGCTTCTCCTTGAGGTCCGCGATCAGGCCGAGAATGCCCTCCGGCGCCAGCACGACGAAGGCGATCAGCACGATACCGACGGCGAGGATGTTGAACTCCGACGAGATCGTCACCGTTGCGATCTGCTGGACGCTGGCGAGCAGCAGCGCGCCGATCACCGGGCCGATCCACGACCGCGTCCCGCCGATCAGCGGCATGGCGAGCGCGTTGAGGCCGATGGTCAGGCTGAAGGCGCTCAAGGGGTCGACATGCGAGGCGTAATAGGCGTAGGGCGCGCCGGCGATCGCGATGATCGCGCCGGAAATGGCGCAGGCGACGAGCTTCATCGTCAGGGTCGGCACGCCGCAGGCTTCCGCCGCGGGCTCGCTGGCCTTGATGGCGCGCAGCGACCGGCCGATCCACGACTTCTCGATGAACCGCGCGGCGACGACGGAGAGCACCGCCAGCACCAGCATGGCGCAGAAGACATATTGCGTCTGGCCACCGAACCAGGCGGGGGCGGGCGGCGCGATGGTCTGCATGCCCGATGCGCCACCGAGATAGTCTATATTGTGGACCATGGTCTCCAGCACCACGACCAGGGCGACGGTGGCGATGGAGAAGTAGACGCCCTGAATGCGCAGCGTCAGGTAGCCGGTGGCGACGCCGAGCAGCATGCCGACAGCACCGGCCGCGAGGATTTGCACGGGCAGCGGCGCGCCGAAGGCCTTGATCAGGAAAGCCGAGACATAGACGCCCGCGCCGAAGAAGGCGCTGGTGCCGAAATTGATATAGCCGGCATAGCCGCCGAGGATGTTCCAGCCGGTGGCGATGACCACATATTGCAGGACCACGTAGCCGGCAAAGAAATAATACGGATTGCCCACGACCTGCGGCAGGAAGAGTCCGCCGGCGAGGACCAGCGCGGCGATGAGAAGGAAGGGAAGCGTCCGCATCAGCGCGCCCCGAACAGGCCGCTGGGCCGGATCGCCAGCGTGCCGAGCAGAATGGCGAAAGCGACGCCGGGCGCCCACGAGGGCGAGAAGAAGGCGGTCACGAGGGCTTCCGCGACACCGATCAGGATGGCCGCTACCAGCGTGCCGGGAATGGAGCCGAGGCCGGCGAGCACCACGATGGCGAAGACCCGGCCGATCTGGACGCGGCCGGCGAAGGGATCGACCGGGCCGGTGATGACGAGCGCCGCGCCGGCCAGCACCGCGAGCGCTGTCGCGATGCCGAAGGCGTGGCGCTTGATGGAGACGGGATTGACGCCGGAGATCGACAGCGCGCGGTCGTCATGGGCGACCGCACGCAGGGCGAGGCCCGAATAGGTCCGGGTCATGTAGAGCCAGAGCGCAAAGATCACGACCGGTGCGAGCAGGGCCGGCACCAGGAAGCGGTAAGGCAGCAGGACGATGCCGAATTCGAGGCTGCGACCGACATAGGGCACCTCGACCGAGCGCAGGTCGGTGCCGAAGGCCACCACCAGCGCGATCTCGATCACCAGCGAGATACCGAAGAACAGCGTCAGGCTCTGCAGCGTGTTGCCCCGCCCGCGCTTCTCGAAGGCGCGGGCGTAGAACTCGTAGAAGACGATGCCGAGCGCGTAGAACGGCACGGTGAGAAGCAGGGCCGCGACGATCGGGTCGAGGCCCCGCGCATTGGCGAAGACGACGGCATAGGCGCCCGCGATCATCAGCGCGGGATGCGCCACGTTCGGGATGTGCAGCACGCCGAAGGTGATCGACAGGCCGAGCGCCAGCAGCGCGTAGATGCTGCCGAGCGCCACGCCGCTGACGAGCGCGTTCGTGATGAGATCGAGGAATTCCATGACCGTCGTCTATGCGGGTGCGGAGCGATCAGCTCCGCGCCTGTCGAAAGGGCACGAACTCGCCGCTCTTCAGCGCCGGCGGATCGAGGATGACCTGCTTGCCCGCCTGCCGGAACTGGTTCACGTCGTTGCCGCGCACGCCCTGGAACTGCGCCATGATCACCCGCCGCTCCGTCCAGTCGCCGATGTCGTTGAAGCGGATCTGGCCAACGATCGTGCTGACGGCGTTCTCGTGCAGCCACTTCGACACCACGGCCTGGTCGATCGAGCCGGTGGCCTTGACCCCCTCCGAGATGATCTGGCCGGCGGCATAGCAGAAAGGCGGGATGTAGAAGCCGAGCCGATCAACATTCGCCTCCTTCGCCTTGACCTCGTATTTCTGCAGGAAGCTTTCGATGCCCGGAAACTTCAGCGTCGGCTCCGGCACGTAGAGGTGGAAGTTGACGATGCCGTTGAGGTTCTGCCCGAGCGACTGGAGCAGCGAGGCATATTGCGGCCCGACCATGCCGCCGCCGAACAGGCGGACGGAATTGGCGACGCCGATCTCGGTGAGGCCGCGCACCATGGCGGTGGAATCCGGCGGATAGGAGCAGAGGAAAATCGCTTCCGGCTGCCGGGACCGGAGATTGCGCAGGATGGAGGAGAAGTCGTTCAGGGTCGGCGGATAGATGTCGTAGCCGACGACCTCCATGCCCATGGCCTCGGAAACGCGCCTGCCGCCGGCGGCCGCCGTCTTGGAGAACTCGGTGTCGGCCGCGACGATGGCGATCTTCTTGATGCCCTGCGCCTTGGCGAGATCGAAGAAGCCGCGCGCCCAGTCGTCGGCGCCGTTCGGGCCCCAGGGCGCGGCCTGGAAGAACTTGTCGTGGCGCAGCCGGTCATTGGAGGCGAGCGTCAGGATGCCGACCACGAGCCGGTCGCGCTGCCTGGCGAGCGGCATCATGGTGGCCGTCAGGTTCGCGCCGTAGGGCGAGAACAGGAAGTCGACCTTGTCCACGTCGATGAGCTTGGAATAGATGCTCGGCACCTGCGGCGGGGCCGACTGGTCGTCATAGACGACGAGCTCCACCTTGCGGCCGAGCAGGCCGCCTGCGGCGTTGACGTCGTCGCGCCACAGCTCGTAGCCGATCAGCGAATTCTTGGTGCTGGCCAGCGCGCCCGTCTGCGACACGGTGCAGCCGACGCGGATCGGCTGGTTCTGCGCCCGTGCGCTGGTCCAGGCCGCGGGTGCGGCAAGGCCGGCCGACACGCCGCCTGCGAGCTTTCCGAAATCGCGCCTCGATATGGTCATGGGCGTTCTCCCTGGGGGTTTTATGGTTATGCGTTTCTTGGATACGCGTTTCTTGGGGTCGGCTGGCGTCGGGCGGACCTGTCGATCAGGTCAGCACCCAGCCGCCGTCGATGTTGAGGTTCACGCCGTTGACGGCCTGATTGTCGAGCAGGAACAGCGTCGCGCCGGCCACGTCCTCCATGGTCGCGAGGCGCTTCATCGGCGTGCGGGCGATAGTCCGCTCCAGCGCCTCGGCCTTGCCGGCCCATTCCGGCGTGTCGCCGATGATGCCGGGATGGATCGCGTTGAAGCGGATGGGTGCCAGTTCGACCGCCAGCGTGCGGATCATGCTGGAGACCGCGCCATTGACCGTCGTGATCGTGGTCGATCCGGGATAGGGCCGCTCCTTGGCGAGCCCGCCGAACAGCACGACCGAGGCGTTCGGCGTGAGCCTGTCGACCAGCGCGTGGACGACTTCGGTGTAACCGACGAGCTTCAGCGTCGCGAGTTTGATCGCCCGGTCGATGCCGTAGTCGCGCGCCGAGTTGGAATCGCGCTCAATGGCGGCGATGACGAGGTTCTTCACGCTCGGAACGACCTTCAGCGCGCCTGCGATGTCGTGGGGCCGCGACAGGTCGATGGCGAGCCCCTTCGCGCCATGCCCGATCTCGGCCGCGACCGCGTCGGCCCGACCCTGGTCGCGCCCGGACAGATAGACCTGCTCGCCGCGTGCCGCGAGACGCGCGGCGATATCCTTGCCGAGGCCCTGCGTGCCGCCGACGATGACCGAAACACCTGCCATGTGATCTCCTCCAGCGACGCCTGCCGCCCCTTGGCGGTCAGCCGCCTTTCCCGAGTTTTTCCTCGAGATAGTCCCAGTCGCGATTGAAGCGGTATCCGTGCCGGGCGGGCGGCGCGGGAGAGGATGTCTCCAGCCAGCGAACCGTCGTGTCCGTGCGGTTCCAGAAGGCGTGGATGCAGCCGACGCCGGTCCAGAACACGTCGCCCTCTTTCAGGATGTAGTGCTGGCCGTCGGCCATGGCCTCCACCTCGCCCTGGAGGATGACATAGGCCTCCTCCAGCGGGTGATCGTGGGGATGGGCGACGCCGCCCGGCTGGTACTCGACCATGAACATGGTCGCGAGCGCCGCCGACAGGCGCTGGTCGATCAGCATCTTCACGGCGATGCCGCTATAGGCGAGGAGCGCCGTGTTCATGCCCGCCGAGACGGTCGGCGCATCGGCCCGCGAGCCGACCTTCAGCTTGTCGACGGTGATGTCCTCATCGGTCATGCGGAAGAAATGGCGGGAGCGCGGATCGCGGATGTCGAGTGGCTCGACGGCGGCGGCCGCCGGCTTGCCGAGGAAGAACGTGTCGGCCGGTCCTTCGGGGCCGCGCGGAATGGGCGTTGCAAGCTCGATCCAGGTCGCCGTGCCCGAGGCCGGGCCGAGCCAGCCGTGCTCCGCGCCCATCGGGATGAAGGCGCAGGCGCCCGGCACCAGCTTCTGCGCCTTGCCGTCGAGCACCAGGACCGGCTCGCCGGTGGTCACGTAGACATATTCCTCGTAGGACTGGACGTGCAGGCTCACCTCGCCGCCCGTCTCCAGCCGGCAGGCATAGAGGCCGGTATGCACGGCGCCGGCCGACCGGTCGACGACGGCAGCGCGGCCGAAACCCCGCCCATGCCGAGGGTCGGCGTCGACATAGCGGATGTCCGCCGCGCGAAGCACGTGATGCACGCTTGCTGTCCTCCCGGGCCTGCCGTATCTGTTTAGCAGGATCATTCTTGTTCATTGACGATAAACACCCGGCTCTGGCATTGTCAACACAGGCCGCACGGATCGAACGACGAAGGACGGCAGGTTGAGCGGATTACTCGACAAGGCGCGGCGGACCCTCGTCATCCCGGCCAAGGCGGCTCCGGGACAGGAGGGCCTGCTTTCGCTCGGCAGGCGCATTCGAATGGGTCGCGAGGCGCTCGGCATCAGCCTGCGCGAGTTTTCCCGGCGCTTGCAGGTTTCGCCCAGCCTGATCTCGCAGATCGAGAACGGACGGGTCATGCCCTCGGTCGGCACGCTCTACGCCATGGCCAACGAGCTCGACCTGAGCTTCGACGATATGTTCAATCCTGCTGCACACTCCGGCCCCGCATCGGAGCCGGCGGAATCGCTCGTGCCCGCCGAGGCACCGGTCAGCCCCGTGCTGCGCGCGCCCGACCGCAAGACCATCCGCCTCTCCGGCGGCGTGCAGTGGGAGCGGCTGACGCCGCAGCATGACGCGCAGGTCGAGTTCCTCCATGTCATCTACGAGGTCGGCGCATCGTCATGTCCGCCGGACTCGCTCGTCCGCCATGCCGGCCGCGAATATGCCTATGTGCTGTCGGGCCGGCTGGGTGTGCAGATCGGCTTCGAGAGCTACGAGCTCGGCCCCGGCGATTCCACCTCGTTCAGCTCGCAGACGCCCCATCGCATCTGGGCGATCGGCGACGAGCCGGTGAACGCGATCTGGGTCATCTGCAACCGGCACGCTTAAGCGGCTTCAAGAGCAGCACGGCATCGACCGCATTTTTGCAACCGGAAGTGCCCTGAGACTGGCTCCGGCCCCGAAATGCGGGCATGATCGGCCCAGGGCATGGCGGTGCGGGTTTCGATGCAGGGCTCCGATAGCATCATTCTCATGGTCCCGGCTTCGGCCGGCGAGCTGATCGACAAGATCACGATCCTCAGGATCAAATCGGCGCGCATTGCCGATTCCGGCAAACTCGCTAATGTTCGCAAGGAGCTCGCGGCGCTGGAGCATGTGCTCTCCACTCACTTCCCCGCCGCAGGCCCCGACCTGCAGGCGTCGATCCTCGAACTGCAGTCGATCAACGAGCGGCTGTGGACCATCGAGGACGACATCCGCGACTGCGAGAAGGCCGGCGACTTCGGCGCCTCCTTCGTCGCGCTTGCGAGGGCCGTCTACCTGACCAACGACGAGCGGGCGCGGGTGAAGCGGGCGATCAACACCGCGGTCGGCTCGGCCTTCGTCGAAGAGAAGAGCTACCGGGATATCGCGTGACCCCGGCGGCGCCCGAAACCGGTCAGGAACTGACAGGCGCGTCGGCCTCGGCCGACCCGTCGCCGGAACAGCGTCTCGCCGGCTGGATCGTCTGGCGATCCCGTCAGCGTGGCTCCGTCGCCGATCTCTCGGAGAGCGCCGTCGACTGGGAGCGAACTGTCGCGCTGGCGGCCCGCGACTTCGCCCTCCCGATGCTCGCGACCGTTCTCGACGATGCCGGCGTCCGGGATCGGGTGCCAGCGGATGTCGCGACCTATCTCGACTATGCACTCACCGCCAATGCGGAGGGCAATGAAGCGATCCGTGCCGAGGCGCTCGCCATAGGGCGCGCGCTTGACGGCGCGGGCGTGACGGGCGTGCTGCTGAAGGGTGCCGCCTGGCTGTTCGAGGCGGGTCCGGCGTCGCGCGACCGGATGATGCGCGACATCGATCTCCTCGTTTCCCGGGAAGATCTGGACCGGGCCATGCGGGCGCTGACCCGCGCCGGCTTCCTGCCATCCGAGACCATCGGCGCCGAGGAAGGACATATCCACGGCCGCCCACTGGACCATGCCGAACACCCCGTCAGCGTCGAGGTCCACACCGCCCTGTCAACGCGGGCCGGTCTGCTGTCGGGGCCGGAGGTGCTCGGCGAAGCCATGCCGGTCGCACCCGGCCTCGCCATTCCCTCCGCGCGCCACCGCATTCTGCACAATGTCATTCATGGCGAGATCATCAACGGTAATCGCGCGGGCGGCATCGTCGACCTGCGCGAGGTCATGGACCTCGGACGCCTCGTGCAGGCCGCGCCCGCCTCGCTCGACTGGGACGCGCTGGCCCGCGAAGCCGGCGAGCGCGGAATGGGCCGTGCTTTGTCCGCGTCGCTTCACAAGGCCGCCTTCGTCTCGGCCTGCCCGATTCCGGGGACTTTCGCTCAGGACCTGCGCGGCCGGCTGCACCTCCGCCGCTGCCTGATGCAGCGCCGGTGGGGGCTTCTGGATCGCCTCCTGCGCCCTCTCGCGAACCTGTCGCGCGGCCTCGCGTGGGAGCGGGATTCGTTCGCGCTCGGGCTCGGCGGGCGGCGCGACCTGCGCGCCCGGCTCGACGTCAACCGCCGCCGCGTCCGGCGAGCCTGGGCGGGGCTGGGAAGGTTGTTGCGAGGATGAGCCGGGGGTCATACTCCGATTCGCCGTTTCCCCGCCGCGATATGCAGCCGGCAAAGGACATCGCTGAAGGCCGACCATGATCATATCGATGCCCGCGCTCGGCGCGTCAAACGACGGAAAAATCGGAACGGCCGCGTTACAGCGCCGCCAGGCCATCGGGCTGAGCCATGCCGGCCGCCATGAGGAGGCGATCGAGGCCTGGCGCGCCGTCCTCCACGCCAGCCCCGACGATGCCGATGCGGCCCATGCGCTGGGCAGCGCGCTCATGGCTCTCGGCCGTCACGCCGATGCTCAGGCGGGCTTCGAGCGGGCGCTGCAATACGCACCGGCGTCGCGCGACAGCAAGATCGCCCTCGCCCGGTGCCTTCTCGCGATGGGCAAGCACGCGGACGCCCGCGTCAATTTCGAGGACATACTGGCAATCCGCCCCGACGATGTGGAGGCGCTTGCCGGGCAGGCGGCATGCCTCCGGCTGCTCGGCAAGCCGGACATGGCGCTGGTGGTCGCGGAGCGCGCCGACGGGCTCGCGCCCGGCCATCCGCAGACCTTGCTGGAACGGGCCAGGGCACTCGCCGACCTGAAGCGCGACGACGAGGCGACCGACTTGCTGGAAGAACTCTGCCAGCGGCATGCGGGTGAGCTGGAGGCCGCGCAGCTCCTTGCCCGTCGGCTTGTGGAGGCCAAGCGCCCCGCGCCGGCGGTTGACCTGTTCCGCAGGATCGTCGAGGCGCGGCCCGAGGATGCCTTTGCGTGGCAGGAGCTTGCATGCGCCCTGCGTGCCAACGGACTGTTCGGCGACGCTCTCGACGCGTTCCAGCGGGCGCTCGCGCTCAAGCCGGCCTTTGCTGCCGCTCACGCCAACATGGCGATGGCGCTCGCCGATATCGACCGCCTCGACGAGGCCGTGCTGGCAGTCGACCGTGCTCTGGCGATCGAGCCCGATTCGCGCAGCGTGCGCTTCACCAAGGGATGCATCCACCTCACGCGCGGCGAATTCGGTCCGGGCTGGGAGGGCTACGAGCACCGGTTCTCGAAGGACGGAGCGAAAGGCGCACGCGAGGGCGTCCATGCAGCGCCATGGCTCGGCGAGCCGCTTGCCGGCAAGTCGATCCTCGTGCTCGGCGAGCAGGCCAATGGCGATTACATCCAGTTCTCGTCGCACCTGCCGCGGCTGGTCGAGCTGGGTGCCAAAGTGTCCTTCTTCACCCCTCCGCGGCTCAAGCGGCTGTTCACGGGACTAACGGCCGATGTCGAGATCATTCCGGGCCTGACATCCGAATTGCGCTTCGACTACCAGTGCCACCTGATGAGCATGGCTCACCGGTTCCACCGCATCGGCGAACCGATACCGGCGAAACCGTGGCTTTCGGCGGAGCCGGAGCTCGTCGACCGCTGGCGCACGCGAATCGGGAAGGATGGCTTTCGGGTGGGAGTCGCCTGGCGGGGCAGCAACAACGATGCCCGCTCGTTCGGCGCGGATCAGTTCGCGCCGCTGGCCGCCATTCCGGGCGTCCGCCTGATCAGCCTGCACACCGAGACCGCCGTCGGCGAGCTGCCGCGGCTGCCGAATGGGCAGAGGATCGAGACGCTCGGGGAGGATTTCGATTCGGGCGATGACGGCTTCATCGACGCCGCCGCCGCCATCGCGGCGCTCGATCTCGTGATATCCTGCGATACATCGATCGCGCATCTGGCGGGCGCGCTCGGCCGCCCGGTCTGGGTCGCCCTGAAGACGGCCCCCGAATGGCGCTGGCAGCGCGATTCGTCGGCATCCATCTGGTATCCGTCGGCGCGGCTGTTCAGGCAGTCGTCACCGGCCTACTGGCACGACGTGTTCAGCGCCATGGAGGCCGAATTGCGTCGGCTTGCCGCGCCGGACTGAGCCTCAAGCGAACGCGGTCGCGAGTATTTAGGTGGGTGTCGACGACGTGGCGATCGTCGTGGTCACGGTCGTCGTGCCCGTGGTCGTGGTGCCCGAAGTGGCCTGAGCGCGTGCGCGCCCGGTGGCCGACAGCATGAGCGCGACGGTCGGCGGCGTCACGGCGGCGAAACGACCCGCCTTGTCGAGGAACTGGCGCCTATCGCGGTCAGACACCTTGTCGAGCGGATTCCCGGGCGCCATGCGAACCTCTGACCATTGCTGAACTGTTCTGGACTCACTATCGTCCGAGCTTCCCTAACGCAAGCTTGAAAAATCGCCACTGCCGACAAGATCGGATGCAGACCTTGCATCGCCGAACACCAGTGATAAATACCGCACACTGTCATGCCAGCTGACGAGCCGCGTCACGTCCGCTTCGTTGAAGCCGGGCGGGACATAAATGCACTGTGCCAGAAGCCTCTGAAGGCCTTCGGCGGGTGAAACAGGAACCAGGCTAGACTCGGCGTCCGGCCGATATTCGGGAAACACGACCGTCCGAAGCATCACCGGCCGCGTGTCCAGCCGGATGGGCAGGAACTTCACCCTCCGGCCGAATCGGACGTGCTCCATCGCATTGCCGACCTCTGGGAAGGTCGATGCGATCAGGGCGTAATTCTCGCTCTTCACGCAGGGGCGGAACGGCAGCCCGCGCCAGCTGAGGCCACGGTCGAGCAGCGCCATCTCGTCGGTCAGCACGGACCATCCGGCCTTCGCGAGAGCTATCGCCAGCGTTGTCTTGCCCGAACCGGACGGAGCGGAGAGCAGGACAGAGCGGTCGTCCTGGGCCAGCAGTGCGCCGTGAAAGGCGAGGAAGTGCGGGACGCGAGGCACGATATCCTGAACGATGCGGCGCTCCACGTCCGGCACGATCGTCGCCATGCTCTCGACCGTCGCCGGATCGCCTCCACTCTCGACATGCAGGCGCTCGCCATCCGGCGTGACGCGCACCCAGAGGTCTCCGGCCTGCGCCGGCACGGGCGACGATGCCCGCACAGGACCGAGCAGCGTGTCGATGCCCTCCAGCACGCACGGCGGCGCCACAATGTGGACGGACTGGCCGAGCAGGCGATAGACGACACCATCACCGAAGGGCGGCGGCTTGGTTACATGCGGCTCCACAGAGGCATCGGCAGCCGCGTCGGCGTCCCGCAGGATCGTTTCCGCGAAGGAGGCGCGCGCAAGGTCCAGCCATTCGCGGGCCGTGGCAGCGTCAAGCGAATAGGCCTCTGCCAACCGCTTTGCGGTCGCCGACGAGGCGGCTCCCGCGTTCATGTCGCGCCACACAAGCGCGGCGGGCGCATTCAGCCCGTAGAGCCGGCGAACGCGATCGAGATAGACGATCCCGCCATCGGCGATGGGAAAGAAGCTGGCGCCGCGAACCGGCACGCCCGACTCAGGAGACGGCAAGACGCTCGCCCCGGCACAGACGGCCCGCAAGCAGGACGGCCGACGGCGACACCGGGCCGTCTGCCCCGATCGCACCCCCCTGCCCGAACGGGGGAACGAGCAGGACATCGCCCTCGGCAAGATCGAGGCGCCGGCCCGGCCCGTCATCGGCGAGCCGAACCGCGAAACCATCAGGCGCCGTCACCACGACCAGCATTTCCAGCAGGACTTCGGCACCTTCATGCCACGGAAGGGCAAACGAAGCCCCCTCGCCGAGACGGATCAGACGCATGTCGAGATGAGTTCCGCCGGCCGGCTCCACATCCAGCGCCATCACGCCTCGCGCGGCGGCGGCAACCAGCCCCTCGACGACGCCCTCGGGAAGCGCCTGCGGGTCGATCTCGTCCTGCGCGCCCGGCGGGGGATGTGGGAGACCGTCAAGATCCGGCACCGACAGAACCGACGCTGCCGCCTGACCCGGCAGGGTAGCCGGCAGCAGCAGGAATCGCGGGGGCAGGAGCGGCAGCGACCCCGCCTTGTCGGCATTCGGAGCGGACGGCATCTGACGGATGGCAACCGAAACCAGCGACGTGCGCGAGAAATACAGCCGTTCGCCGCCACGGCTCTCAACCTGCACCAGCCCGTCGGCAGGCAGGCTGGCATCGACCGTCGCGCCTGGGAGCGCCGAGACGACACCCATCACCATCGGGTCGTCTTCGTCGCACACGAATTCCCACGAATGGCCACCCGACAGAGACAGCTTGATCGCGACATCCATCAGAGGCGTATGCCCTACGCGGGCGGCATAACGCAACGGCAACGTCAGGCTGTGGTGACCGGCTGGTGCTGCTTGCGGATCACATAGGCCGCGATGCCCTGGATCGTGTCGAGGTTCTCCGGCAGCAGCTCGCTGTCGTCGACCGCGATGCCGAACGTCTGCTCGATGAAGCCCACGACCTCCAGAACGCCGGTGGAATCGATGATGCCCTGGTCGATCAGCGAACTGTCATCGCGCAGCGTGGCCACGTCACCGACGTAGAAGTTCGCCGCCAGGAAGGCGCGAACCTGATCCTTGCAGGCGCCAAGCGCATCCGTTGCTCGCATCATCGGCTCACCCTCCACATGTCTGGACGATCTTCGGTGTGAAACGATCCAGGCTCATGACAATGCCCGCTTGTTGATCTTTGCCGTGTCGGTTCTCGGCAGGCTGGCGACGATGTCGATGTGCTTGGGGACCATGAAGGTTTCGAGCCGGCGCCGGCACTCGTTCCGGATCTGTGCCTCGCCGATCGCCGTACCCTGTTCCATGACCACGAACGCCTTGACCGCCTCGCCGAGCAGGTCGTCGGGAACCCCGATAACGGCGGCCTCCTTGACACCGGGAATGCCCATCAGGACGTTCTCGACCTCTTTCGGGGCGACCTTCTCGCCGCGCGACTTGATGATCTCGTCGCCGCGGCCGACGAAATAGAGATAGCCTTCCTCGTCCATCCGGCAGTAGTCGCCGGTGTGAAGGACCTGCTCGCCCGGCAGCGGTCCGGGCTTCAGCTTCTCCGCGGTCGCTTCGGGCTTGCCCCAGTAGCCCTTCATCACGGTCGCGCCGCGGATGACGAGCTTTCCGACGATGCCTGGACCGACCCGCCGGCCGCCCTCGTCCACGATCCACATTTCTGTGTTGGGGATGGCGATGCCGACGCTTTCCGGCTTTCGGTCGATATCCTCGGGAGGCAGGTAGGTGCAGCGCTTGCACTCGGTGAGGCCGTACATCGAATAGATGCGGGCCGCCGGCAGAAGCTCCCGCAGCATCTGGATATGCTTCACCGGAAGCGCGGCGCCGGTATTGGTGACATAGCGGACGCTGGGAAGGTCACCCTCCCTGAGCGATTTCAGACCGAGCAGCGTGGAGAAGACGGTCGGGACGCCGGGAAGACCGGTGACCCTTTCCTCGGTCAGCAGCCGGACGGTCTGCGCGGGAAAGGCGAAGGAGCGTTCCAGCACCAGCCGCGCGCCGACGCTGAACGCCATGATCATCTGGTAGAGGCCGTAGTCGAAGGCCAGCGGCAGGACGTTGAGGATGACCTCGTCCTCGCGCAGTTCGAGATAGGAGGCGATCGAGGCGCAGGCTGTCAGCATGTTGCGATGCGTCAGCATCACGCCCTTGGGGTCGCCGGTCGATCCCGACGTGTAGACGATCGCCGCGAGATCGATATCGATGCAGCGCCGCACCGGGGGGGCGCCATGAGCCTTGGTCGCAATTTCCCAACGCACGGCGCGGGGCAGGCTGCCGGGCTCGGCATCGCCCGCATCGCCGCTGACGACCACACGTTTGAGGAATGTCGCGTGGCGGACCGGCGCACCGAAGGCGGGAGACAGATGGGCGTCGGTGATGAAGGCCGCCGGGCGGCAGTCCTGGAGGAGATAGTCGAGCTTGTCGGACTTGGTCAGCGGATTGACCAGGCTGACCACCGCGTTGGCCTTCAGCGTCGCCCAGAAACTGACGACGGTCTCCACCGTATTGTCGGCGAAGATCATGACGCGGTCGCCGCGGCCGACGCCCGCCGCCGCCAGGTGCGCGGCGAGCGCGTCGGAACTCGCATCGAGCTCGTCATAGGTGACGCGGCGCTTGCCGCAGACGAGCGCGACCTTTTCGGGGCTGCGGCAGGCCGAGCGAATGAGGTAGTCGTGCAGCAGCGGAACGGAGTTGTCCATCACGCAAAAGCCTCCGCACGCTGTAGCTGGTCGATGTCGGTCGTGAGAGCCGGAAGTGGCGCGGCTTCCGGTCGGTTTGCGACGAACTGATGGTGCAGGAGCTGCGTCGACAAAACGCCGACCAGCGCCATGTTGTCGGAGTTCGACACATCGCCGTCGCCGTTCTCCGCCTGGGCCCGGCATTTCGCCGCGAGGCGCGCGACAGGAACGGGATCGAAGACAGTGGCATCGCGCAGCGACGCCTCCGACAGCAGGTCCGCGACATAATCGGGTGCGCCCGCGCCGAAGAAGCAGAGGGCATTGGGCGCGCGGTAGGGCTGCTTCTTCCGCGCCACGATCTCGGGCGGAACGATCGGCTCCGCGACGTGCTTCAGGACGTGCTTCTCGTCGAGCACGCGCAGCTTGTGTGCGGCGGGCAACGCGTTCGCCACCGCCATGACCTCTTCGTCGAGGAAGGGGAAGCGGCCCTCGACCGAGTGGGCCATCAGCATCCGGTCACCCTGCGCCGACAGGAGATAGCCCGACAGAAGCGTCCGCGTCTCCAGATACTGGTCCTGCGCGAGCGAGCCCCATCGCATGAATTCCGGCGGCAGGCCGCGGATGAGATCCGACACGGCATCCTCGCCGGCGACCCGCGCGCCCATCTCGGCGGAGAACAGCCGCTTGATCGCGGCGGTCGTCCGCCAGCGCGGCTCGTGGCCGAAGCCCGGCTCCGCACTGCCTGCGAGCCCGTGGCCGAAGAACTGCCGCGCCATGGCCTGATGCTGGACGGGCGAACGGGACAGATAGGGATAGAGCCGTTCGATCAGCCGCCAGCGCCAGGCGGAATCCGGCTGCCGCGCCCAGAAGCGTCGCACCTTCGCCTCCCGGAACAAGTCGTAGCCGGCGAAGACCTCGTCGGCCCCCTCGCCGGTCAGCACCACCTTGATGCCGGACTCGCGCACCATCCGCGAGAGCAGGAACAGGGGCGCGGGCGACGTCCGCAGGATCGGCCGCTCACCGTGGCGAATGACGGCGGGAAAGACCGCGGCTATATCGCGCCTTTCGACCACGAGTTCGTGGTGCTCGCTCCCCGTCCGGCGCACCATCAGGCGCTGATATTCCGTCTCGTCATACTCGGCGTCGGCGAAGCGCAGCGAAAAGGTCTGGAAGCGGTCGCCGGCGAAACGCCGGCCCATCGCCGCGACGAGCGAACTGTCGAGACCGCCGGACAGATAGCTGCCGACCGGCACGTCGGACCGGACCATCCGCAGCGAGACGGCAGCGTCGAGCGCCTCGCGCACCATCTCCACGGCCTCGTCCGGCGAGCCGGCAAAACCCTCGCCGTCATGCTCGGGAAAGTGCGGCTGCCAGAAGCACCGCTCACGCATGACACCGTCCCGATAAATGCGCGTGTGGCCCGGTGCGAGTTCGCTGATGTCTGCGAACACGCCCTGCGGCGCGACGGTCGTCCACAGCGTGAAGGTCTGGTCGAGCCCGGCAGGGTCGAGGGCACGGGGAACCGTCGGGTCGCCGGCGAAGATCGCCTTCACCTCGCTGGCGAACAGGAGCCGGCCGCCGTGCTCGCAGAGGTAGAGCGGGCAGATGCCGGTCCGGTCGCGGGAGAGGACCAGGTGGCGCTCCGCAGGCTCCCATAGCGCCACGGCCCACTGCCCCTTCATCCGCTCGAAGGCGGCCTCGCCCCAGGCGAGCCATGCCTGCACGATGACTTCGGTGTCGCTGCGCGTGCGGAAGCGGCGGCCGAGCGCAATCAGTTCGGCGCGCAGCTCGACATAATTGAAAATCTCACCATTGAAGACGATCCAGGCCGTGCCATCGGCATCGGCGAGCGGCTGCCTTCCTCCGCCGATATCGATGATCGACAGGCGGGCGTGAGCGAAGCCTGCCCGCTCATCGCGATAGAGGCCCTGTTCGTCCGGCCCCCGGTGGATGAGCGCGCCAGCCATGCGGATGAGCGCATCGCGCGAGGGCGGCGGTGCCGCGGCGCTGAAAGACACGATGCCCGCCATGCCGCACATGACGTCACTCCGCGGCGACCGGAGTGACGAGCAGGGACCGCGCGTGGAGATAGCGGGAGGCGCGACGCTTGGCCTCGATGTCCCTGAAGGCCCGGCGGACCTGCTCGGCCGTCAGGCCCGTGGCCCCCGCGACGGCTTCGGCGGGAATGCCGTGATCGACGGCATAGAGGCAGAGGTCCATCAGGTCGTAGGGCAGCGCGAAGTAGAACTCCTCCTGGCTCTGCGGCATGGAGAACGTGTCGGTGGTCGGCGGGCGTTGCCGGATCTCGTCGGGCACGCCGAGATGCTCGGCAAGCTGGTAGACTTGGCTCTTGTAGAGGTGGGCGATCGGCATCAGGTCGGCCATGCCGTCGCCCTGTTTGACGAAGAAGCCCTGGTCGTGCTCCAGCCGGTTGGGCGTGCCGACCACCGCGTATCGCAACCTGTCGGCATGGTAGTATTCGGTCATCTTGCGCAGGCGCTGCTTGTAGTTCGTGGCCGCGACGAGCTGGAGGTAGGAGTCCGTCGGCAGACGTACCGTCGTGACCACGCCTTGCGGGTCCTGCACCGTCAGGCGCGTGATGTTGATGCCGGTGCTCTCGCGGATCGAGGGCAGGACGAGCTTGCATTTCCAGCCGTCGCCATAGTCTGGCACCACGGCGCGGATTGCATCCTCCTGCCGGCGGTAGGCACCAAGAGCGCCGAGCGCCGGCCCGATATCCTCGACGATCGTGTCGACGCCGAGTTCCACGGCGATGGCGCGGCCGAGCCTCAGCGAGTCGCCGGAAGAATGGTGCTCGGGCATCAGCAGGCCGAGGACCTTTTCGCGCCCGAGCGCGCGGACGCACAGCGCCGCAACCACCGAACTGTCGACCCCCCCGGACAGGCCGACGACCGCGCCGCGGCGACCAAGCGTCGCGAGAACCTGCTGGCCGAGCGTTGCGACGATGCGATCCGTCTCCGCCGCCGCATCAAGCTTCAGCACGTCCCTGTCGAAAGCATGGAGGCGCGCGACGGTGGCCGCCCTGTTCATGATGTCGCTCCCCGCAACGCGATTTCGGCCGGCGCATAGGAGCGGACCACGGCCGCCTCGATCAGTGGGTGGTTGCGGGTCAGGTGCGGCTCCATGATGAGGTCGATATGGCCGCCGTCGATCGCGGTCACGTCGAGCCCCGCGAACATTCCCTCCCAGCCGAGATGCTGCGGCATGCCCTTGCGGGCGCAGCGGAACAGCGTCGCCGTCAGCGGCAGAGCGGCTTTAGGCTGATCGAGCCAGCGAAAGAACGCGCGCGAGCGCAGCACCTCCTGCAGTTCGAGCGTGATGCGGAAGCGCGTGGCGTTGAACTGGTTGTTGCCCTTGCGGTCGACCATGCGCGCGAGCAGGGCTTCGCAGCCGAATCTTGCCGCGATCTTCGCGAGCCCGCGGCACGCCATGCGCGCGGCGGTCACCTGGCTGGTGCGGATGCGCTGCACGGTACGGGAGAAGGTCTCGCGGTATTCCGAGCGCTCGCCGAGGATGCTGGTGTCGAGGATGCCGAGAAACCGCACCGAGCGACCGCTTGCGAGAAGCCGGCCAGCGACCTCGAAAGCCACCGCGCCGCCGAGCGAATGCCCGAGAAGGCGCACCGGCCCGTCCGGCTGCTTGCGGCTGATCTGCTCCATGGCGTCGTCGGCGATGGCGGCCATCGAGCTGCGCCCGGCCAGCATCGTCCTGAGATCCGGATAGCGGACGGGAACGATCTGAGCAGAGCCCGCCATGACGCCGGCGAGCGCGGCGAGGCTGCGGCCGTAGCCGACCGATCCGGGGAAAAGGAACACGACAGGGGGCCCATTCTCCCGCACCAGACCACGCCGTGCCTGCGTGCCGGTCTCGCCCGGCAGCATCGATGCCGCCTCCAGACGTCGTTCCGCCGATGCCGATCGCATATGCGCCGGAGCCATGTTCAACCCCGCTCAAAGTCCGGCTTGTTTTGTCGCCTCCCCGTACCGCAGCTTCATCATTCGTTTGGACGAAGCATCGTTTCGCCAGCGCTTGCGGGCCCCTTGCAGGGCATATCGCCGGTCATCCGGAACGCGTGTCGGCGGGCGCCGTGACTGGCCGGCTTTCGCTCAGGAACGGAGTGCATATCCGAGGACGACGCGTCCTTCGCCTGCCACATTGGCAATGACCGAAACCGCCTCGAAGGCCGCGTTGCGCTCGAACAGACCTGCGACCTGGCGGTCCTGGCCAAGGCCGACCTCGAAGAGCAGAACGCCGCCCGGCCGGAGGAAAAGCGGCGCTTCCTTCAGCACCTTCATATGGATGCTGAGCCCGTAGGGGCCGGCGGCGAAGGCCTCGCGGGGCTCGCGGGCGAGGAGATGCGCGCGATCTCCCTCAAGCCGCTTCTCCGAGATATAGGGCGGATTGCAGACGACGGCGTCGATGGTCCTCTCCAGTCCCTGGCCGGACAGGGCGGCGAACAGGTCGCCCTGGGACACCGTGACGCGGTCGGCGAGACCGAGGCTGGCAACATTGCACTGCGCGATTTCGACGCAATCGTTCGTGAGGTCGCAGGCCCACACGCGGGCCTCCGGCATGCGCGCCGCGATGACGCAGGCCAGATTGCCGGTGCCGCAGCACATGTCGATGACCCGTGGAGCCGTCAGGTCCATGCACCGCAGCGCATCGATGGCGGTCGCGCCGAGAAGTTCGGTTTCCGGTCGCGGAACGAGAGCGCCCGGCACGACCAGCAGCTCCAGCCCCATGAACGTCGTCCGCCCGCTGGCATAGGCTGCGGCCACCTCGTCGTCCCCGGCTGCATGCATCGCATCCCCCCGGGGTTTCGCGATCGCCACCCTGGCTGTCCGGGCACCATGCCGGCAGTTGAGCCTGCCGCCATCGAAGGGGCAGCGGCCAGCACGCAAATGGATTAGCGCTACCTCTTAAGGGTTAGACGCGGCGGCTGAGGGCAATGACGGTCTCGACGCCCGTTCAGGGCGCGGCGGCGACGAAGCCCAGCGACAATCCGCCGAGGCTGCGGGCCGGCATGCGGCCGCCGGACCACCGGTTTCCCGCGCAGGCGATGGCCGCGTCGATATCGCGCGTGGCGATGTCGATGCCGACGACGCCCTCGGAGCGCGCGCCTGCCAGCGCTTCCGCGGACAGCATCGTCTTGAGAGACGCAAGGGTCGCAAAGCGAATGCCAGCCCGCCCGGCTTCCCCATCCACCACGAAGCCATCCCCCATTTCGGTGACGGGTTGGCCGATCGCGCGGGACAGGGCCGTCGCCTCATGGGCGGGGTCCGCTGCCGCGACGAACACCGATGCGATCCCGACAGCGCCGTTGCGATGAGTTGTCAACTCCGGGAGCCAGACCCATTCGGGCGTCGCGTGGTGACAGACGAACAGGCCGATGCCGGCGGTGCGCACCGCCTCCGGCCAGCGGACGATGCCGAAGCGCGCCTCGCCGTGAGAGCCATCTGCCCGTTCGACCGCGCGCCCGAAATAGCCGGGACCGGCGGGCTCGTGGCCCTGCGCCCGGATGAACGCGGCGGCCGCATCAGCATCATCCGCGGCCATGGCGAAGTGCTCGGCGCCATCGCCATCGGCGAGGAACCTGCGGGTTCTCTCGTTGTAGGCCGTCGGCTGCGCTACGCCGAGAAGCTCGATGTAGTCGCGGCCGAGCATGATCGTGTGGTTGGTCGTGCCGAGTTCCGCGGAGTGGAATCCCTGTGGCGACAGCGTGAAGCCGAGCGCGTCCAGGTGGCCGCCGCCATCTCGAGGTCCGCGACGGCAATGACCAGATGATCGAGCCCGCCGATCGGGCTTGCCGGCGCCATTCCGCTCACGGCTCGACCACGACCTTGCCCATCACGGCGCGCTTGTCGAGCACCGACATGGCATCGACCGCGCGGTCGAGCGTGAACCGTTCGGGATGCAGCACGGGTTTCAGCTTGCCGGTCTTCACGAGGTCGAGGAGATCGACCACGTCCTGCCGGCTCCAGCCGTTGGAGCCGATGATGTTGAGCTCGAAGGTCCAGATGAAGCGGATGTCCTCGGGGGGATTGTAGCCGGCCGTCGCGCCGCAGGTGAGCAGGCGTCCATCGCGCTTCATCACCCTCAGCGACTTGGTCCAGGTATCGCCGCCAGTGAAATTGACGACGACATCGATACCCTTGCCCTCGTCCTGGAAGACGCGGGCGCGACCATACTTCGCCTGGCACGCCTTCACGAAATCCTCGGTCGCGTAATTGATCCCGAAGTCAGCGCCGATCTCGGCGAGGCGCGCGAGCTTCTCGTCGGACGAAGCGCAGACCGCGACCTCCGCGCCCGCGAGCTTGGCAAGCTGCACGCAGCAGGTGCCGACGCCGCCCGAGGCGCCGAGGATCAGCACGCTTTCGCCGGCCGAGACCTTTCCGCGCGCGATCATCATCCGGTAGGCGGTGCCATAGGCCACCGGCAGCGCCGCGGCTTCGGCATAGCCGACGGCGGCATCGAGCGGCACCAGCTGATGGGTGGGGATGCGGACATATTCTGCGAGGCCGCCGTCATAGGTCTCGCCGGTGAGGCCACCCTTCACCCGGTCGATCGGATCGACCAGCACGCGGTCGCCGACCTTGAAGTCCTTCACATCGGAGCCGACTGCGACGATGTCGCCCGCAATGTCGATGCCGATGATGATCGGCATGGGCACCTTGATGCCGGGCATGCCGTTGCGGGTGAAGACGTCGTGATAGTTCAGCGTGCAGGCCCGCACGCGCAGGACCGCGTCCTCCGGTCCCGGCGTCGGATCCGGCCAGTCGGTCCGGTACTCGAAGGCCTCGTTGCCCCCGTGCTGCTTCAGCACCATTGCGCGCATGGCTGTTCCTTCCCTTATCCGGCCTGTGAGCCGTAGGTGGCGCGCCCGATGGCGACCAGCGATCCCTTGGCGTCGAAAACGTCGATGTCGCAGACGGCGACCGTCCGCCCGAGCCGGCGCACCGTCGCCTTGGCGGCAAGGCGCGGCCCCGTCGCGGGCTTCAGGTAGTCGATCCGCAGGTTGATGGTCGGCACCCCGCCACCCACCGCAGCGGCGACCGCGAGATCGCCGATCGTGTCGATGAACGAGGCCAGCGGCCCGCCGTGGAACTGGCCGGTCCCCGCGCCGCGCTCGTGCTGGGCCTTGAGCGGCAAATGGCCGGTGACGATGCCCGCGGCATCGACGGTGACGTCCTCCATGCCGAGCACCTCGATGGCGGGCGACTTCTGAAATCCGGCGACGATCTTCGCGAACGCTTCGGTATCCATCACGGCAATCTCCTCATGCCAATGCCTTGTCAGCGCGCTCGCCGCGGGCGCGGCGCTCGGCCGCGATGGTGACCGCGCGGCGGGTCAGGCCATTGCGGTCCGGTTTGTTGGTGGCGGCCAGCGGGATTTCCGCGACGATCTCGACGAAGCGCGGATGCGCGAAGGCCGGGCCGCTGGCGAGAGCGAAGGCCCTTATCTCGTCCTCCGACACGGTCATGCCGGGCCGGGGAACGATGAAGGCGAAAGGCAGCGTGCCCTTCACGTCGTCGGGCACGGGCACGACCATGGCCTGGTGGACGGATTCGTGCCGCTCCAGCAGTTTCTCGACCTCACCCGGCCAGACATTCTCGCCACCGACGACGAACATGTCGTCGGCCCGCCCGACGAAGTAGAAGAAGCCGTCGGCGTCGCGCCGCATGATGTCGCCGGAGCGATACCAGCCATCGCGCAGGGCATCCGCCGTTTTCTCCGGCAGATTGTGATAGCCCTCCATCAGCGAGGGATTGCGCATGTAGAGCACGCCCTCGTCCGGCGAAGGGCCTTCCCGCAGTTCCATCGCGCCGCCATCGACGGGATAGCCGAGCGCGATCACCGGGCGTGGCTTGCCCTCAGGGTGCGGCCCGAACACCACCGGGCCGGCCTCGGTCGTGCCGTAGCTGTTGGAGAGGATCGCGCCGGGAAACAGCGCCTCCACCTTGTCGATGAGTGCCTGTGTCAGCGGGGCGGAGCCCATCATCACCCGCTTGACCGAGGAAAGGTCGAGCGTCGCGAACAGGTCCTTCTCGCGCGCGCAAAGGGCGAGCATGGTCGGCACCGAGGTCAGCCACGTCACGCGATGCCGGGCGATGGCCTTCAGATAACCGGCCGCGTTGAACGACGGCATGAGCACGAAGCTCGCGCCGACGACCAGCGCCATCTTGACGCTGAAGGTCGCGTTCATGTGGTAGAGCGGCGCCGCTACGATGTAGCGGTTGGCGGAGACGTCGCCGAACAGCTCCGCCGACTTGGCGAGCCCCCACAGCTGCGAGGAATGCGACAGAAGCACGCCCTTGGGCTTTCCCGTGGAGCCGGACGTGTAGAGCATCATGCCGACTTCGTGCGGCTCGGGCCTCGCCGCCGTAAACGGGCCGGGGTCAAGCAGTTGGTCGAACGAGCCGCCGGGTTCCATGGCAATAGCCGGCAGGTCGGCCGGCACCAGCCGGGCATGGGGCGCATCGTGGAACACCGCCTTCAGCGAGGCGTCGGCAACGATGTAGTCGATGATCTCGGTCGCGAGCTTGATCGAGATGGGCACCGTGACGAGGCCGGCTCGCATCGTGCCGAGGAAGGCGACCACGTAGCGCCACGAATTGAAACCGAGGATGCCGATGCGGTCGCCGCGCCTGAAGCCGCGCCCGGCGAGCCCGCGCGCCACGGCGTTCACCTGCGCGTCCAGTTCGCCATAGGTGAACGAGACGGGATTGTCGGGGTCGCCAACGTCGATGAGCGCGACCTTGTCGGCGCGTCCGGCGATGTCGAAGCAATCCCCGAGATTGCGGGCCAGAAAGTCAGTCCTGTCCATTATCCCAACAGCCTCTAGGAACGCCGCCAGGGCACGAGCGCCCGGTGAGCGGCGCGTGTCAGCGCTCCAGCCAGCGCCCCGAGAACGCCGAGCCCGATGATCGCCGCGAACATGACGGATACGTTCAGGTCGGAGGCGAAGGTTTTCACGATATGACCGAGCCCCTTGGGGCTCGCGATGAACTCGGAGACGACACAGCCGACGAAGGCGAGGACGACAGCGATCTGGATGCCGGCCATGACCGCATCGACCGCACCGGGCAGTTTGACGTCGAGGAAGATCTTCGTACGCGACGCGCCGAAAGCCCGGTAGAGATCGACCAGCGCCGGACTGGCAGCGCGAACGCCTACGATGGTGTTGACGAAGACGGGGAAGAAGCAGAGCAGCGCGACGGTTGCGATCTTCGACGGCAGGCCGATGCCGAAATAGACGACGATCAGCGGCGCGATCGCGACCGTCGGCATGGACTGCGTGGCAATGACCAGCGGATAGACGGCGAGAGCCAGCGGCCGGATTTCAGCCACGAGGGCGCCAAGGACGATCGCCACGACGACGCCAATGACCAAGCCGCCCGCGGCCCCCTGCAGCGTGAAAAAGGCGTGCTCGTAGAGCGTCCCGACCACCCAGCCCTGATGCAGGGCCTGCCCGATGGCCGAGAGCGGTGGCAGCACGAAGGGCGGCAGTTCGAAGACGTGGATCGCGCCTTCCCACGCCAGCGCGCAGACGGCGAGCGTCGCAAGTGTCGCCAGCACGGTTTTCAGGTGATCCGCGATCATGATCCGCCGCCCGCCGCGGCCGTCGCGGTCGCACGGTTCCAGAACACGACCCGCCGATGCGCGAATCGGACAATGGCATTGCCGGCGACGCCGATCAGCCCGAGCGTCAGGATCGCGGCGAAGACCGTCGGCAGGTCGAAGGCGTTGGAGGCATCCTGAATCAGGAAGCCCATGCCGCGCGTCGCGCCGATGAATTCCATGACGACACAGCCAATCAGGGCGAAGGAAACGGCCACCTCGAGGCCCGCGAAGATGGTCGGCGCGGCCATCGGCAGCTTCACCTCCATGAAGCGGGCGAAGCGCGATGCGCCCGCGGCGCGCATGAGATCGAGCAGGTTGGTATCCGCCGCGCGGAAGCCGACGAGGCCGTTCACGAAGACGGGGAAGAAGCAGATGAGGGCAACGAGCAGCGTCTTGCCCTCGAGCCCGAAGCCGGCCCAGAGGAAGACGAGCGGCGCGATAGCGACCTTCGGGATCGCCTGGATCGCGGTGAGCGGCCCGATGAGGAAACGCTCGACCGGGCGGAACTCGGCGATCAGCGCGGCCAGCACGAGCGCGACCAGCGAGCCCGCGAGATAGCCGAAGATCGTCGCCTGCAAGGTCGAGTTGAGATGCCGCCAGACGAGCGGGTCGCGCGCGCCCTCAACCAGCGCCGAAAAGACGCGACCGGGCTGGGGCAGCAGATAGGAAGGCACCGCACCCGTCACCGTCCCGACATGCCACGCGGCGATGGCGAGCGCGAGCGCCGCCGCCGGATAGGCGAGATCGACCAGTTGCCGGCGGAGCGCCGTCACGGCTGATCCTCCTTCGGCCGGAACTGCGCACGCAGATGGCTCGCGAGCGAGACGAAGCGCGGGTCGTCCAGCGTCGCGACGGTGCGCGGACGCGGCAGGTCGATCGTCACCTCCTCGATCACGCGCCCCGGCCGCGGCGACATCACGAGCACCCGGTCGGAGAGATAGACGGCTTCCGGGATCGAATGCGTGATGAACAGCACCGATTTGCCGGTGGTCGACCAGATGCGCTGGATCTCGTCCATCATGGTCTCGCGCGTCATGGCGTCGAGCGCCGCAAAGGGCTCGTCCATCAGCAGCATCGACGGGTCGTGAATGAGGCCGCGGGCGATGCCGACGCGCTGCTGCATGCCGCCGGACAGCTCGTGCGGGTAATGGTCCTCGAAGCCCTTCAGGCCGACGAGGTCGAGCAGTTCCCGCGCCTTGTCGCGATAGGCCTTCACGTCCCGGCCCATGGCGCGGATCGGAACCAACACGTTGTCGATGACCCGCCGCCAGGGCAGCAGCGTCGGTTGCTGGAACACGATGCCGACATCGGGACGCGGGCCGGTCACGACCTGTCCGGCAAGGGTCAGGCTGCCCCTCGTCGGCATGATGAGGCCCGAGGCGAGCTTCAGAAGCGTGGACTTGCCGCAACCCGAGGGACCGAGGACCGAGACGAACTCGCCGTCGCGAACCCGGAAATCGAGCCCTTCGAGCGCAGTCAGCGGGCCCCGGCTCGTCTCGTAGACGAGCGCGACATTCTCAACGATCAGGCGATCCATCGAAGCCTCAGCGCACCGCGCGGGCGGCGGCCTCGATGGCGGCGGGATCGATGCCGCGATTGATCTCGGCCACATGCTCGCCGGTCACAAGGCGCGAGAGGTCGAGGTCGGAGCGCTGGATCTGGCCCTCGGCGCGCATGACGTCGACCAGACGCTGCCAGGAACCGTCGGGGAACTGCCCGTATTGCTGCGAGCCGCCGGCCGGGAAGTCGTCGATCTGCACGCGGTCGGTCATGACGATCCGCGACTGTGTCGCAAGCTCCGCGGCCTCCTGACCGGCGGCAGGCCGCGAGGCCGGCACGGCAGCCCACCAGCTCCGGGCGCAGGCTTCCGGATTGGCCTTGCAGGCGATCCAGGACTTGATCATGGCGCGGCCGAAACCGATGGCGAGGCGCGGGTTGTCGCGCAGGGTCTGCTCGCTGGCGACCCAGCCGTTCGAGAACAGCGTCCGGAACGCCTCGGGCATGGGCAGGCGGCGGATCTTGATGCCGGCGATTTCCATGCGCAGGTGCTCGCCGACGAAGAGGTTGAGGGCATCGACCTCGCCGGTCTGCATACGGCGCCACGCCGCAGCGCCGAGGCCGACCGGCAGCACCTCCACCTCGCGCTGCCACGCGACGTTCTGGCTGGCCAGCATCGCGCGGGAGAGAGGCAGGTTGCCCCAGGTCAGCGCGCCGACGCCGAGCTTCTTGCCCTTCAGGTCGGCGAGCGTCCGGATCGGGCTCGCCTCGGGCACCACGAATTCGAAGGTCTGGCTGCGCAGCCAGTTCATGAAGAAGCGCACCGGCATCGGTTCGCCGCGCGCCAGCGCAATGATCGCAAGGTCGGGGTTGGCATAGCCGAAATGAACCTGGCCCGCCGCGATCTGCGGGAGCAGCACCGCCGAGCCGGTCACGCCGACGCGCTCCAGCACCATGCCCTCCTCGCGGAAGTAGCCGAGCTGCTCGCCGAAGGTGAAGAAGGCGAACTGGACGTTCCAGGGAGCGGGATGCCCGACGACGACACGCTGCTGCGCGGAGGCAGGGGCCGCGGCGAACACCGCGGCGAGTGTCATCAGGACGAAAGAAAGGACACGCAAGAAGGGGCGGGACAACATGAGATCACCAGGCTCTCGAGCAGCGAGTTCGGGGAGCAGCCGCGAGGGCTTATCCAATCAGGTGAGCCTACGGCGCGAAGCTCCCCGGGCAATCTCTAAGTCTTGCGATCCTAGCCGAATCTTGCGGCGACTTGCTGCACCTGCTCAGCGGCCGGCCTCACGCCACGCGCGCGGCGTGGTGCCGAAGCGCTTGCGGAACAATTCGCCGAAACGGCTTGCCGAGGCGAAGCCGGTCGACTGGGCTATGTCGGCCACCGGGCGCCGGGTACTCATCAGGAGTTCGCGTGCCTTGGCGAGCCGGTGCTGGACGACCCAGTCGTGCGGCGAATAGCCGGTCGCCGACTTGAACACGCGCGAGAAATGAAACTTCGACAGGCCGGCCGCCAGCGCCATGTCGTCCAGTGTCACCGGCTTGGGGCCCTTGGCATCGACGAACTCGATCGCCCGCCGGATGCGCCAGTGCAGCCCGCTCGCGTCGTCGATCTCGCGGCGCCCGCCCGCGCGCATGAGCGCCGACACGATCAGGCCGATCGACTGGTCGCAATAGAGGTCATCGAGGTCGTCGACGGCGCGCCCGCTCGTATGGGCATCGACCAGCCTGCGGATCAGGACCGCGATCACCGGGTCCTCGGCCGCCAGCCGCGAGCCATCGACCACGTCGGCTTCGTCGCCGACGCCGGCGCTTGCCAGAAACTCGCGGACCCAGCGGCGAGGAACGGCAACGCTTGGGAAGCGGTAGGTACCGTTCCACGCGGCGAAACGGTCGCAGCTCCACGGGATCGCATAGACCGAGCCGGGCTTGATCTTCAGCCGTTCGAAGCCGTCGCCCCGGTCTCGCTCCATGATGAAGGGGCGGCTGACGTCGAAGATACCGACGACGAGATCGTCGAACCCGCGCAGCCAGAGCCCCGCATTCGGCTTGCAGGCCGAGAGCGACACCCAGGTTCGCGAGCGCCCGACCGTCGCCTGCGCGACGATGCGATTGCACTCGCCATAGTCGTCGGACGCCTGTTCGAAGCGGTTCATGGGAGCGCCACGGCCATGGATCCAGGGGAGCATAGGCCGCAACGCACAACGAGCTCAATGGAAGGTCAGGGTTGCACCGGCGGCCTGACCCGCCGCCGGTGTCCCGGTCGTGCGCGCCTCAGTTCGGCGTGATGTTGTTGGCGCGGATGATGTCGCCCCACTTCCTCGCTTCGGCGCTCATGAACGCGCGCAATTCGGCCGGCGTGGAGGTTGCCGGCTCCGCGCCGACCTCCACGATGCGGCGGCGTGTCGCGGGATCGGCCATCGCCTTCATGTAAGCGGCGTGCAGGCGCGCGATCATCGGCTGCGGCGTGTTCTTCGGCGCCAGCATGGCGAACCAGCCATAGGCCTCGTAGCCGCTCATGCCGACCTCTGCCACGGTCGGCACCTGTGGCAGAACCTCGGAGCGCTTGTTGGCGGTGATCGCGAGCGGGCGGAGTTGGCCGCCCTGGATCTGGCCGAGCACGTTCGGGATGAGCTGGAAGCTCACATGGAGCTGACCACCGACGAGGTCGCTGATGAGCTGGCCTGTGACGCGATAGGGCACGTGCATCATCTTCGTGCCGGTCACCTGCTCGAAATAGGCGGCGGCCAGATGCTGCGAGCTGCCATTGCCGATGCTGCCGTAGATGAGCTGGCCGGGCGCCTTCTTCGCCGCCTCGATCAGATCCGCCACCGAGCGGATGGGCTGGCTCGCATTGACGACGATGACATTGGGCAGCGTTGCGATCAGCGAGATCGGTTCGAAATCGGCGAGCGGATCATAACCGATATTGCGGAAGAGCGCCTGATTGACGGCGAGCGGGCCCGAGGCCGAGACGAGAATCGTGTAGCCGTCGGGCTCGGCACGCGCTACCTGCGCCGTGCCAAGATTGCCGCTGGCACCGGCCTGGTTCTCGACCACGAAGCGATGGCCGAGATCGTCCGCCATCTTCTCCAGCACGATGCGCCCGACGATGTCCGACGCGCTGCCTGCCGCGAAGGGCACGATGACCCGGATGGGCCGCTCGGGATAGGCGCCCTGCGCCAGCGCCGGAGCGCCGGCGAGGCAGGCGCCGACAAGGGCGAGGCCGGCAAGGGTGGTTCTGCGTCGCATGTCCATCACGTTTCCTCCATTGTCGTTGTCGAGCGATCTTGCGCGCCGCTTCAGGATGATTGGGCTGCCCTTCGCATGTCGCTGGGGGTCTGCTTCGGCGTCAGCGCTTCCGGGTCGACACCGTGGATGGCGAGTTACTTCCCGCATGTTCGACGGGTCCGGCATGCGTTGCTTTCCGTTCGCGTTCTGACGGTCAGGTGCGGATAATCTGATCGATATAGCCCTTGTAGGACTGCGATTTCGGCTTCTCGCGATCCTCGGCATTGACGTAGGCGATCGAACTGCGACCCAGCAGCGTTGCCGGCAGCACCATGACGCGTATGAACCGGCTGGGACGATCGGCGGCAGCTTGCGCAAAGACCGGGTCGGGGCCGCTTTCGAACCAGGCGGCGCCCGGCCCGAAACTCGCGGAATGACCCATGGCGTCGATACGGATGCCGCCGTCGATCAGGCAGCGGATGCCCGGCCCCTGATGGGTGTGCAGGAAGGCGCAGCCGCCCGGCGGAAAGGAGACGCTGTCGGCGCGGATCAGCACCTCGTCCGCAACGGGCCAGACGAGCGGCTGCCGCAACTTCTCGCGCGTGATGCCCACGGGTTCCGACAGCTCGACAACCACTGCGCCTGCCGGCGCGAGTTCGTAGCGCCAGACCGTCGCGCCGGATGCAGAGGCCTTCACCTCGGCCGCCCCCGACAGCAGCACTGCCTGATCGTCGGGCAAGGGGCCGCCGCCAGCATCGATCTCGCCGTGGACGACGTAGCACACGCGATGGACGCCGTCGGCCGGCAGCACCAGCCGCGCACCGGCAGCCATCACGTCCTCGACGAGCCTCAGCTCCATGGCCTGCCCGCTCATGCTGCGCTCCCCTCGACCGGGTTCGGCGAGAAGGCAGCGGGGATCAGGAGTTTGTTCTCCTGATTGACCACCCATTGGCGGACCTTCACCACATAGGTCTGCCAGCCGGGATCGGCGTTCAGCCGGCGGCGGCGGGTCTCGCGGTCGGCAAGGTCGCGATAGGCCCACAGATGGACGATCTGGTTGAGCGGGCCGAACTCCGTGGAGAAGTACCCGACCATGGTGCCGAGGATCTCCTTCTGGATGGCGAGGCCCTCGCTCTCATAGGCCCTGAGATAGTCCGGCACCTTGCCGGCCATCAGCGTGTAAATCCGTTCCTCGACGATCATGTCGCGCAGCGCTCCGGTCGCTCATCTCCGCGACGGCCGGCTCATCCCGGAGCAGCCATCGCCATTCATCCGGGATCGTAGGGGAGCGCCGGGCCGGGTGCTTACCGCCGGGTCCTGCAACTTACCTTTTCGTCCGATTTAGTGGATGATGCCGGGAAAGCTCGCCACAGAGAGCGGGCGAAGGAGGAAGCATGACCGGCGTCATCGGCGTCCATCAGGGTCTGTTCGGCCGGGTGACGCTTTTCCGCACCAACCAGCCTGTCCACGTCCACGCCCACCCGCATGTGCATTCGCTGATCAAGGTGGAGGGCAAGGACGGCGCCTACGACGTGGACGGCACGCTCTGCCCCATCACCGATGACCAGATGGTGCTGATCAATCCGTGGGTGCCGCACGCCAACTGGCGGGATGTCAACGATCCGCCGATCACCATTCTGGCGCTCTATCTGGAAGCCGGCTGGCTGGTGCGCGGCGGCAGCGTGGTGGCGCGCCGCCCGTTCAACCGCCAGTCGGCGACGGTCGATGCCGCCATGCGCGCGCTCGTGGCGAAGATCGCGGCCACCATCGCCGATGCCGCCTCGCCGACGGCCGAGGAGGAACTGGAGACCGACATCCTCGGCCTGCTCCAGCGGGTGCTCGCGGCGAACTCGTCGGCCGAGCTTGCGCCCATGGAGGCGAGAGCCGTCGACCATCGCATCCGCAAGGCGATCAACCTGATGCGCGCCGTGCCGGAAAAGCCGCACAGCCTCGACAGCCTCGCCCATTCCGTCGGCCTGTCGCGGTCGCGCTTCTTCGAGCAGTTCAGTGCCTCGACGGGCATGACGCCGAGCGTCTACAACGACACGCTGCGGGTCGAATACGCCATCGAGCAGCTTATCGGGAGCAGCCGCTCGGCGGGCGACATCGCGCTCGATCTCGGCTTCTCGGCGCCGGGCCATTTCTCGCGCTTCTTCAAGAACAAGATCGGCTTCACGCCGCGGGAATATCGGCGCGTCGCCAATATGGCGCCCGACAGCGAACGGGTGGGACGCATCGCCGGCATTTAATCGGACTCGTGGCCTCAGCGACCCACGCCGAGCAAGCGGGGAATGTCGGCAAGGTCCGGCGTGCCGATTGCGCCATTCTCGCTAGCAACGTCACTCCCGAAGGCCACGACGACAAGTCCCGCCGCCTTCGCCGAGGCGATCCCCGTCGCGCTGTCCTCCACGGCCGCAACCGCCTCCGGCGGCAGTCCCAGCATGCCGCAGGCCCGGATATAGGGCTCGGGGTCGGGCTTGCCCTTCCGGACATCGTCCAGACTGATCGAGCCCAAGACGAAACCGCCGATCTGTAGCGCCGCGATATTCGCGTCGACGATCACGCGGTTGGAATTGGACACGCAGACCTGCCGGAGCCCCGCCGCCGACAGCGCGCGGATCGCCTCCACGGCACCGGCGATCGGCACGAACGGCTCGGCGTCGCGCGCATAGGCGGCGTTGATCGCATCGAGCCAGATATCGCGCTCGAGGCCTGCCGGATAGCGCGGCCGCAACGCGTCCCACACATCCAGCATGTGAACGCCGCGGAACGCCTGATCGGGAAGATCGCCCAGGCTGACGCCCAGGCCAAGCGAGGCCGCCAGCAGCGCCCGGTGATGGCGAGGTTCGCTATCGACCAGCGTCCCGTCGATGTCCCAGGCAACCGCCCGGATCACGCGTCAGCCTTCGAGGAGAGGCGGCGGTAAATGTCGCGATACCGCGCATAGCCACGGCGATAGATTGCGGTCTTCGCCGCGTCGGGCTCGTAGCGCCTGCCGGCGGTGACGAACGCCGACAGCGCCGCCCAATCGTCGGTCTGCCCCGTGCCGATGGCGGCGGTCCAGGCTGCGCCGAGGCAGGAACCGGGGTGACCCGCCAGCGTCTCCACCGGCGCACCGATCACGTCGGCGACGATCTGCATCCAGAGCGCGCTCTGCGACCCGCCGTCCGAGGCGAGATAGCGCGTCGGCGCGTGACCCATTTCGCGCAGCACCTCCAGATGATGCAGCAGCGCATAAGCATAGGATTCCAGCAGCGCGCGCCAGAGGTGGCCGAGGTCATGGCTGAGGGTGAGCCCCTCGAACACACCACGCGCGTTCGGGTCGTGGATCGGCGTCTTCTCGCCAAGGAAATAGGGCACGATAGTCAGCCCGTCCGCACGGGCGGACTTATCCGCGGCAAGACGATCGAGATGCTGGTGGATCGTCAGGCCCGCACGCGCCGCCGCCTCCGCTTCGCCGGCCGCGAAGGTCTTTGCGAACCAGTTGAGGGCGGAGCCGCCCGTCGACATGCAACCGTTCGGCATGAACAGGCCGGGCACCAGATGATAGTCGAGATAGAGGCGCGGATCAGGCTGCGCCTGGTCCGTCGCCACCAGAATATCCACCGAGCCCCCGAACTTCAGCAGCACGTCGCCGCGCCGCGTGACACCCGCCGCCAGCGCCGAAGCGATCATGTCGGCGGCGCCGCCGACGACCGGCGTTCCCGGCGCAAGGCCCGTCTCGGCGGCGGCATCGGCGGTGATGGTGCCGATGACCTCGTGCGACAGCGCCTTCGTTGGAATGGCCGCGCGCGGAACATGGGCATGAGCGACGAGATCGTCGGCGACCTCGTGGGTCGAGAGATCGATGAAGCCTGCCTCCAGCGCCCAATTCTGCTCGACGCGCCGCTCGCCGGTCAGGCGGTAGTTGATGTAGTCGTAGGAGCCCAAGACCGTCGCGATATCGCCGAAGACATCGGGCTCGTGACGCTCGATCCAGCGCAGCTTGGCCGAGACGAGCTGCTGGTTCACGCCATTGCCGGCGCGGCGAATGAAGGCGTCCTCGTCGATCTCTCGACGGAGCTCTTCCACCTCGGCGCCGCAGCGCCCATCGCTCTGCTGGATGCTCCGGCGCAACACATGGCCGTCCGCATCGAGAAGAACGACGGCGGGCAGCATGCCCGTCGTGCCCACGGCCGCGATATCAGATGCATCGATCCCCGCGACAGCGATCAGTTCCTGCGTGATGGAGCAGACATTGCTCCACCACTCCAGGGGATATTCCTCGGCCCAGCCGGGATGCGGCGAATGGAACGTCACCGGCCGCGATGCGAGCGCAAGAACCTGATCGGGCAGCCTGACCAGGATGCCGATCGTGGAGGTCGTGCCGATATCGAGGCCGAGGACGCAGGTCATGGCGGCGCCCTCAGCGGAGCGACCCGACGACGCCCATGAAGCGCTTCACCCGCTCCGCATCGACCGGATTCCAGGTGACGCCATCGACCTTGAAATGGGTGCCGATCACCACGCCGCTCGCCAGCGAGAGGATGTCGCGGACATTGTCGACATTGACGCCGGTATTGGCGAAGACCGGCACGTCCTTCACCGTCTCGCAGACCGAGCGCAGGTGTGACGCCTCGGCGGGCTGGCCGGTCAGCGGGCCGGACACGAGGATCGCATCGGCCATGGACGAGAACACGGCGCTGCGGGCGCGTAGCTCGATCGGCCGCTGGTCGAGCGAGTGGGCGAACTCGGCATTGATGTTGAAGAGCATCTTCATGTCCTGCCGGCCGAGATTGCGGCGCAGGCGCGACGCTGCCGCGCAGTCCGGCTCCCAGAGGCCCATGTCGGATGCGAAGAGCCCCGTGAAGATCTCACGCACGAAGCTCGCGCCGGTCACCGCGCCGATGGAGACGCTCGCGGTCGGGTCCCACAGGTAGTTGACGCCGAATGGCACCTTGAGGCTCGGCTTCACCGCGGCGACCACGGCCGTCATGGCGGCGATGCCCTCCGGCGGCGCCTTGAAGACGTAGGGGCGGTCGTTCTCATTGCCGAACATGATGGCATCGACACCGCCGGCCTGCAGCTTCTCGACATCAGCCAGCACGCCGTCCACGAGCTTGGCCATGCCGCCATCGGCATCGTAGTTCGGCGTGCCCGGCAGGGCGCCGATATGCGCCATGGCGATGACCACCTTCTTCTTCGCGCCGAAGCACTCGAAAACCATCAGATTCACTCCTGGAAATGCACGGGATCGCGGACTACTCGGCCGCGGCTTGAGCGGGCGCGACACGGACCTCCACGCCGGAGGCCGCAAGGACGGAGCCGAGCGCGGGTGGCGGCGCGGCATCGGTCACGAGGATGTTGATCTGCGACAGCGCGCCGAGATTGACGAGCGACATGCGCTGGAACTTCGAGGCGTCGCAGAGCACGATCCGCATGCCGGAGCGCCTGAGATAGACGCGCTTCAGATCGGCATCCTCGACCGAATAGTCGAACAGCCCTTCCGGTGTTATTCCTGACACGCCGAGCACGGCGACGTCGAACCATAGCTCCTCGAACTGGGCGACGGCTGCGGGTCCATAGGTCGACAGCTCGTCGGCACGCATCAGCCCGCCGGCGAGATAGACGTCGGGTTGCCCGCCATCCAGCGACGAGGCGATCCGCAGGCTGTTGGTGAAGATCTTCGCGTGCGGCAGGTTCCTGAGGTGGCGCGCCATCAGGAAGGTCGTCGTGCCGACATCCACCGCGATGGTCCTGTAGCGCGCGACGAGAGCAGCGGCCTCGGCGGCGATCGCCTCCTTGCCGGCCTGCCTCCTGCGGAGACGCGCGGCGAAGCTCGGCTCCTCGCTGTCCATCGCAGCCGGCGGCAGATGCGGAGCCGGGAGGGCGCCGCCATGCACGCGGCGCAGACGCCCCTCGCCTTCCAGCTCCAGCAGGTCGCGCCGGACGGTCATCTCCGACACGGCAAGCGCGCCGGCGAGCAGGCGAACGGAAACCGATCCCTTCGCCGACAGTTCGTCGAGAATGGTCGCCTTGCGTGCATGGGCGAGCGGATGAGCGGCCGTCCTGCCCGCGCCCGCCGTCTCGCCGGCAGCTTCATTCGGAGATGCGATCATCAGCCGCTCCAGGTCCAGATGGAAGCTCTATCTCGAATACGCACATTTTCAAACAGATATTTTGATCTTGATGTCCGATAATGTTTTGTATCTAGTGACCCGATCGCAGGGACCGGGAACCTATGGCCGCAGGCGCATCCTATCCTGAACTCGCTGGAAAGAAGGCGCTCGTCACGGGCGCCGCGACGGGGATCGGCCGCGCCATAGCCGCCGCCCTCGCCGATCAGGGCATGATCGTCGGCATCGGCGATATCAATCTCGATGCCGCGACGGCCGCCGGCACCGAGCTCGGCCGGCGCGCGCTGCCCGTCCATATCGACGTCACCCGCCGCGAGACAGTCGAACAGGCGTTCAAGCGCTTCGTGGAGGAGGCCGGCGGCTGCGATCTCCTCATCGCCAATGCCGGCGTCTCCACCATGTGCGCGGCCGTGGATCTCACCGACGCGGACTGGGACTTCAATTTCGCGGTCAACACGAAGGGCGTGTTTCTGACCAACCAGATCGCTGCCCGCCACTTTCTGGCGCAGGGTTCGGGTTGCATCGTCAACACCGCCTCGCTGGCGGCGAAGGTCGGTGCGCCGCTACTCGCCCACTATTCAGCCTCGAAATTTGCCGTTCTCGGCTGGACGCAGGCGCTCGCGCGCGAGCTCGCGCCACGGGGCATCCGGGTCAATGCCGTCTGTCCCGGCTTCGTGAAGACCGGCATGCAGTCTCGCGAAGTGGTCTGGGAAGCCGAACTCAGGGGCATGACGCCAGACGAGGTTCTCGCGGACTATGTCTCGCAGACCCCGCTCGGGCGGATCGAGACGCCGGAGGACGTGGCCGGCGTCGTGGTCTTCCTCGCCTCCGATCAGGCACGCTTCATGACCGGCCAGGGGATCAATGTCACCGGCGGAGTCTACATGACATGAGCCGCGCCACAGTCGAACATTTCCACCCACTTCTGCTTGAGATGACCAACCGGATCGCACAGCAGCGATCGGACGCCGTCGCCTGACGATTTATCCCGACCGAAGAACCAGAGGGGTCAAAGCCATGTCGGAATCATCGAAAATCCCTGCGCGTCCTGACACGTCGCCTGTCGACCGGCGTGTCGTCCTCGGCGGTCTCGCAGGAGCCGCCGCCTCGCCGTTCCTGAGCGGCGGCGCCCGCGCCCAGGCCAGGTTCCAGCCACCGGCGGCGCTCGCGGCCAAGGGCACGATCACCTACTGTGCCACGATCGATAATCCGCCTCGCGCCTTCTACGACAACCAGCAGCGCCCGACCGGCTTCGAGGTCGAGCTCGGCACCGAGATCGCCGCGCGCATGGGCCTCAAGGTCAACTGGGTGCAGTTGCGCTTCGTCGGGCTCGTCCCGGCGCTGCAGGCGCAGCAGTGCGACGCGCTGATGCAGGAGCTGTTCATCCGTCCGGAGCGGCTGGAGATCATTGACATGATCCCCTTCTCGCGCACCGGCCAGCGCATCGTTACCGCCAAGGCATCGGCGCTTCAGGCGAACTCGCTGGAGGACCTGTCGGGCCGCAAGATGGCCGTGCCGAACGGCACGACGATCCACACCCTCGTCAACGAGGCCAACGCCAGGCTGAAGGCCGCCGGCAAGCCCGAGATCAACCTCGTCGTGCTGCCGACCACGACTGAGACCTTCCAGCAGCTCGCCACCGGCCAGATCGAGGTGCTCGGCACCACCACGACCGCCGCCTCCTACTATATCGGCCTGCGCCCGAACGACTTCAAACCGCTCGGCGAGCCCTTCGGCCTGATCGGCACCGGCATCGGCCTCCGCAAGGGCAACAAGGAGCTCTTCGACCCGATGAAGCAGAGCTTCGACTCGATCGTCGCCGACGGCACCTACAAGCGCCTCGTCGAGAAGTGGAACATGCAGGGCTCGGAACTCTGATGGGTTTCGACTGGGCCTTCTTCTGGAGCCGCTTGACGGACCCGGGAGACCTCTACCTCATCGCGCTTGGCAGGACGGTCCTCATGGCCGTCCTCGCCATGCTGTTGGGGCTGATCATCGGCGTGGTCGCGGGCTTCGGCAGGCTGTCGCGGTTCGCGCCAATCCGCGCCGTCTGTGCCTTCTACATCTGGCTTATCCGCGGCATTCCCGTGCTGGTGCTACTGGTGTTCTTCTTCTCCGGCCTCGCCGCGGCCGGCTTCTTCCGGTTCTCGGACATCGTGGTCTTCGGCTTCGTGCTCTCCGCCTCGTTCCAGGCGGCGGTGCTGGGCCTTGCCATCCACGAAGGCGCTTACATGGCCGAGATCGTCCGCAACGGCATCCAGGCGGTGCAGCGCGGGCAGATCGAGGCGGCCAAATCGCTCGGCATGAGCACGTTCCAGCTGACCCGCCGCATCGTCATGCCGCAGGCGACGCGCGTCATCGTCCCGCCGCTCGGCAACGACTTCAACCATCTCCTGAAGACCACCTCGCTCGCCAGCGTCATCGGCGTGCAGGAGATATTCCAGCTCACCGAAAGCATGTCCGCGACCACCTTCAAGACCTTCGAGCTGCTCATCGTCGTGTCGCTCACCTATCTCGCCCTGACCACGGTCTGGAACGTCATCCAGGGCATGATCGAGTCGCGGCTGCGCCGCCACGAACGCGACGAGGAGCCGGCCGGTCTCATGGCCAGGATCGCCTGGTATTTGAAGCCGCACGGCGACGCCGCGACGGAGCGCCGGTGATGGCCAGCTCGGGAAAGGCGCTCGTGCGCGCCGAGAATGTCCGCAAGTGGTTCGGGCGGAACGAGGTACTGAAGGGCGTCAGCCTTCAGGTCGCGCGCGGCGAAGTGCTCTCCATCATCGGCCCGTCGGGGTCGGGCAAGAGCACGTTCCTGCGCTGCATCAACCAGCTCGAGACCTATCAGGACGGCCGCATCTATGTCGGCGACCAGCTTATCGGCTTTCAGGATCGGGGCGGCAAACTGACGCCGCTCGGCAACCGTCGCGTGGTCGACCAGCGGCGCAACATCGGCATGGTGTTCCAGCAGTTCAACCTGTTCTGGCACATGACCGTGCTGGAGAATATCATCGAGGCGCCCATGCTGGTCCTCGGCCAGCGCCGCGACGAGGCCGTGAAGACGGCTATGGGGCTGCTGGACCGCGTCGGCCTTGCCGAGAAGGCCCATGCCTACCCGATGAAACTGTCGGGCGGCCAGCAGCAGCGGGCGGCGATCGCGCGCGCGCTCGCCATGAAGCCGGACCTGATGCTGTTCGACGAACCCACCAGCGCCCTCGATCCGGAGACGACGGGAGAGGTGCTGAGCGTCATCGCCGACCTTGCCCGGACCGGCATGACCATGGTCGTGGTCACTCACGAAATGGCCTTCGCCCGGCAGGTGTCGAACCGCGTCGTGCTCATGGAAAGCGGCAAGGTCGACTGCGAAGCCGATCCGGAGACCTTCTTCCGGGATCAGCCGAGCGTCCGCCTCAAGGCGTTCCTCGCGACGATCCACTGACCCCGCCGCGGCGCCAATGTCGGGCGCGCCGGCGCAGCCTTGATTTCCTTTCGATGGTTTCCCGATTGCCGATCGCGCCGGTAGGTGTGGGTCGTGCCGACCGCGGGTCTGGCCACAACCTCCGGGCTGACCGCCATCGCCTTCGGCCATTGCTGCGCGCGCGACTACGAGACGGTCGATCTGGCTCGACGGCGCATCGGGGCGAGCACATTGACTTCGAGCGCGGCGACCGTCGTCACGGCCAGCGCCGCGACGCAGATCACCAGCTTCGAATAATCCTCCATGGCGCCCTCGATCTGGATCGCATGGACCGCACCAGAGGCGACGATCGCGACCGCCAGAACGCTGTGCGTGATGCCCCATAGCTGATAGCCGAGCCGCAGCACGCGCCGGGCCGCAGCAAGGAGCGCCGTCAGCACCAGGCACCACATGCTGATCACGCCGTAGAGCGAGAACCGCGTCGGCGCCTCAAGCAGCAGCGCATCGGTGATGTCGTCGGGGCTGTAGGCGTAGAGCGCGCCGATATGAAGCGCGACCATGGCGACGATCGCGACCCCGCAGATGCGGTGCCAGCGGATTGCGCCTCTGGCACCCAGCAGCGTCGGCACCGCCGCCTTGAAGAGAGGCTGCACGAACAGGAGGCTCATCGCCACCACGCCCGCCATGCCGCCGATGACCCAGAGCAGTTCCCGTCCCTTTTGCAACGGGCTTGCAGCAGCGGCGACCACCGGCACGGCCGCGATGACTGCCACGATGATCCATGCGGCGATGCGCAGGCGCCTGTCAGCTGCGGCGCGGCTCATTCGCAGCCGCAGGCGCCAGGACGAAATCCACGGTCATGGTCTTGTCGTGCCGGCTGTTCAGCACCGGCCGCAGGAACAGCGTCGCAAAGCCGGGATCGTCATAGGCGATGTGAATGTGGGGCTGCCCGAACTGCGGCACGATCGGCGAGATCGCCAGCCGGTATGTGCCGTCCGGTGCGGTCACGACGCTGCCGCGGTTGCTCGGCACGCGCTCGCCGCCGCGCTCCGTCGCAGCCCAGATCTGGATGCGGAGATTTGGCAGCGGCGCACCGTCGCCTGCGCGGCGCACGACCCCCGACACTTCGAAACCGGTGCCGAGATCTCGGACCATCGGCGCGTTCGGGATGTAGTTATTGGCCCCGCCGGGCATGTTGGCCGTTGGCGAGAAGGCACGGGGCGCAGGCGATTGCGCCCCGGCGGGATCGGGGAAATATGGCAGGAGCCCCGCGGCGGCGGCGCCCGTGAGAAGGGTTCTGCGATCGATGACGATGATCTTGCCGGTCATTGCCTTCTCCTTCGACGGACTGCCTTCCCCAACAGCTGATCACGGCGAGACCGCCGATAGGACGGCTTTCAGGCCTGCCTGTGCCCTCGAACCTACAGATCGCCCGCCCGCAAAGTCCACCGGCGAGGCCTGCATTGCTGCGTGTGGGACGATCACCTTCGCGTCATGGCATGATGGCAGCTCCGACGAAGGCCTGCCGCGAATAACGCCACATTGCAGATGCCGCGAGACGGAAAAAGCCTGGTCAGCTGACAGGGCTGTGTCACGGCAAAATCGCCTGTTGACCGGAGCTGCAACCGCCGCGGTCGCGCCAAGAACCGCTTGCCAGATCACAATGACCGATTAGCCTGCCACCACAATGAGTTGATCAGCGGCCATGCTCCTGCCACCAAAGGTCTTCACCTATCTTGAGGCCGTGGCCCGGGCGGGTTCCATCCGCAAGGCTGCGGAGCGGCTTAACGTCGCTTCGACCGCGCTCAACCGCAAGATCCTCGAGATCGAGGAGCAGGTGGGCACTCCGCTCTTCGAGCGCCTGCCACGCGGCGTCCGGCTGACTGCGGCCGGCGAGGTCGTCATCGCCATGGTGAGGCGAAGCCTCGCCGACCTGTCCTCCGCTGCCTCCCAGATCGAGCAGCTCCGCGGCCTCGTGCGCGGCACGGTGCGCATCGCCTGCGCCGAATCCGTCGCGCACGACCTCGTACCGGCACAGGTGGCGCAGTATCAGGCTCGCCATCCCGGCGTGCAGTTTCAGGTGACGGTCGGCGCCAGCGTCGGGCTGCTCGCGAGCCTGCTCGCCGACGAGGCGGACGTGCTGCTGGCGCACGACATTCCGCCCTCCGCGCAACTCAACGAGATCGCCAGCATCGAGCAGCCGCTCTACGTCCTGATGCGGCCCGATCATCCGCTCGCCGACCGGCCGCGCCTGCGCCTCGCAGACTGCCAGCCGCACCGGATTGCGCTCGGCGCCGCGACGTTCGGCAGCCGCCGGCTCATCGATGCACTGGCCGCGCGGACGCGGCTCGCGCTTAATATCGTCTTCGAGGCGAGCACGGTGCAGGCGCTTAAGGTCTATGCCGAGGAGACCGGCGCCATCTGCTTCCAGTTCGAGATCGGGACACGCCGCGACGCTCGCGCCGGCACGCTCGTCGCCATCCCGCTGATCGATCGCGAACTGACACGCAGCCGCCTCGTGCTCGCCAGCCGGGCCGGGCGGATGCTGCCGATCGCCTCGATCGGCTTCGCGGAACAGCTCAAGGCCAGCCTCATACACGCCTGAGCGCACACATTTTGATCTCAGTCCGAGCGAATCTTGGTTCTCGACGCTCTAGGTGCGGCGCAGCAATGTCGCTTCACGAGAAGGACGCGGCCAATCGATGCGGGCAGAGCTATTCCGACTGGCAATGGCCCATCCGGGCGATGTCTCGGCCCTTGAGGGGCTGATCCGCCGGGGCGATATCCGGCCGGACACGATCGTCGCGGTAATCGGCAAGACCGAGGGCAACGGTGGGGTGAACGACTTCACCCGCGGCTATTTCACCCAGTCGCTAATGGGCCTCCTGTCGCGCTGCATGGGCGAGGATGCGGCAAGCCTTGCCGAACGCATCCCCTGCGTGCTGTCGGGCGGCACCGAAGGCGTTCTCTCGCCGCACTACCTCGTGTTCTGCCGCACGGGCGGCACCGCCGGCGTCGCGAATGGCCCCGCACTGGCGATCGGCACGGCCTTTTCTCCCCCGACCGCGCCGTGGGACATCGGCCGCACGGCGCATATCGAGCAGGTTGCCGAGACCGTGCGCGCCGCCATGCGCGATGCGCGGATCGACCGGCCCGAGGACGTCCATTTCGTCCAGGTCAAGGCGCCATGCCTGACGACCGCGCGGATCGCCGATGCCATCGGCAAGGGCAGCACCGTCGCGACAACCGACCCCGGCCGCTCGATGGCGCTCGCGCGCGCAGCCGGCGCCTTCGGCGTCGCTCTCGCCCTCGGCGAGAGGAACTCTGCCGAGGAGGCAGGGCTGCTCGCCGATTTCTCGATCCGCTGCGACCGGGCCAGCATCTCCTCCGGTGTCGAGGTAACCGCCAACGAGGTCATCGTGCTGGGCGAAAGCGCTCATTGGTCGGGACCTCTCGGCATCGCGCACCGGCCGATGGCTGACGCGCTCGACATCGCGGCGGTGTCGCTGGCGCTGGACGATCTCGGCATCCGCGCCGCACCGCAGGTGTGCCTGGATGACCGCCAACTGATCCGTGGCGTCCTCGTCAAGGGCGAACCGGACCGGCGCGGCCACATCGGGCCGTTCCGCCACACCATGCTCGACGACACCGACATCAACGCCCAGCGGCACATCCGCGCTGCGCTCGGCGGGCTTGTCGCGGGCGTTCTCGGCGACACGCGCATCTTCGTTTCGGGCGGCGCGGAACATCAGGGCCCGGACGGCGGCGGGCTCATCGCCGTCATCGCCGAGCGGGCGAGGGAGGCTGTCTGATGCGCGTCGTCATCGTCGGAGCGGGCGTCGCCGGCTGCATCCTCGCGCGAAGCCTGTCCAAACTGCCCGGGCTGGAGGTGACCTGCCTCGAAAAGGTGCAGGCCGACGACCAGTCGGAATCCGGAACCGGCCTTAACATGGGCCCGAACGCGGCCCTGGCGCTTCGTACCCACGACCCGGAACTGGCGGCGCGCGCCGACGCCGCTTGCGAGCGCTGGCGCTCCTGGCGCATCTCGCTGACCGACGGTAGCGAGATCGGCAGGCTGGCAATCGACAGCGTGGCCTCCGAACTTGGCTGGCGCTTCCGCTGGTCCGAACTCTACCGCGTGCTGCGGGAAGCGGCCGGGCCGGTCGTGCGCTACGGCGCGACCATCACCGACCTCGGGCAAGGCACGGACGGCCGCTCCTTCATTGCCTGGACAGAGAGCGGGGAGGCCCATCGCCTCGACGGCATTGATCTGCTCATCGGGGCCGACGGACGCTATTCGCAGGTGCGCGAACATTTCTCGGGCAAGCCGGCTATGCGGCAGTTCGGCATCAGCATCTTCCGCATGCTGGTCTCTGATACATCCGGCGGCCTGATCGACGACTACGAGCAGTGGTTCAACGGCAACAACCGCCTGCTCGCCTTCCGGGTGAAGTCCGGCCAGATCTACATCACCGGCACCTTTCCGATCCCTGTCGGCTCCCCGACGCCGGAGGAGCTGAAGCGGCCCGAGGCGCTGCGCGCGGCCTATACGCCGAAGGGCGGTCAGCTCGGCGCACAGGCCGCGTGGATGGTCGATGTTGCCTGCGCCAATGTCGGCGATCTGCATTGGGCGCGCCTGCAGGAGAGCGAACTCTCCTATGGCGAGCCGGAGGCCGGGGTCCTCTATCTCGGCGATTCCGCGCACGGCATGGTGCCGACGCTCGGGCAGGGTGCGACGCAGGCGGTCGAGGATGCCTGCGTCATCGCCAGTCTTGTCGCCGAGCGCTGGAATTCGGGCAGCCACGATGCCGCCGAGTGGATCCGCGCGGCCTCGGCGCTGCGCAGCGAACGCATGCGCTTCGTCATGGACCTGTCGGTCGAGGCCAGCGACACGATGATCGCGGGAACCGATCCGGTCGCGGGCAGCCGCCGGAAGTTCGAGCCTGCCTTCCTTGCCGAACTGCGCCGCCTCTACTGCGACATTCCCGGACTGACCTCAGCCCCGGCACGACCCTTGCCTCAGTTCGAGCAGGCCTAGAGCGCCAATCCTTCGGCTTCCAGAGGAGACCCCACACATGAAGCGCCGCGAATTCGTGAAGCTGACCTCCGCGGGCCTTGCCGGCGTGGTGACGGGGCTGGCCCCGCATGTCGCGCACGCGGCCGACACCGTGAAGGTCGGCGTGTTCCCGTCAAGCTCGGCCCTGCCCTACTTCGTCGCCCTGCGCCGCGGCTACTTCAAGGACGCCGGCATCGAGACCGAAACGGTTGTGCTCAATACGCATCCGTTGATCGTCCAGTCCTTCGTCACCGGCGCCATCGATGCCGCGACCAACCTCGTGACCCTCGAAGGCGCGAACATCAACGCGCGGCGGCCAGACACGCTCGCCTACATCTCGCTCGGCGGGCAGAACGCCAAATACATCGTCGAGCAGTTCGTGGTGAAGGCCGGCTCGGCCGCCACCAAACTGACCGACCTCAAGGGTGCGAAACTCTTCTCGGCGCCCGGCCCGGCCAATATCGGCGCGGCGCGCGCCGTTCTGAAGGCTGTGGGCCTTGAGGAAGGCAAGGACTTCACCATTCAGGAGCAACAGCTCGGCACCCATGTCGGCGCGCTGCAATCCGGCAATTTCGACGGCGGCTACACGCTGGAGCCGCTGGCAAGCGTGATGATCAAGAACGGCGTCGGCAAGCGTCTGGAGGCCGGCGTGATCGCGACACACCTCATGGGTGACGTCAATGCCGAGGCCTATGCCGCCGGCTGCGCGCTCTCCGGCCCGATGCTCAAGACCAAGCAGGAACTCGCCAAGCGTTTTGCCGACGTGTGGACCAAGGCGGTCTCGGATGCCAACACCGACGTCTCCGCACGCGATCTGCTGACCGCCCACATGAACGTGCCGGCCGACCTCGCGCAGAGCGTGCCGCTCGCCCATTTCGTGCCGGCGCGCACGATGACCGCGGCCCAGCTCGCCGACTTCCAGAAGTTCATCGACATCGGCACGTCGTTGGGCGTGGTGTCGGGCAAGCTCGACGCCAAGACCATCGTCTCGCAGATATGAGGGCCCTCGCGACGGTGGTGGAAGCGCCGCAGACCCCGGACCCGGTGCCCGACAAGGACCGCTATCGCTGGTTCCCGCCTGGCACCCACATCACCGTGCGCCGACTCACCAAGCGCTTCGATCAGGTGACGCTCTACGAAGGCTTCGACCTCGATATCCCCAAGGGCAAGATCGTCTCCGTGTTCGGCCCGAACGGCTGCGGCAAGAGCACGCTGATCAACATGATCGCGGGGCTGCTGCCCCACGATTCCGGCGACATCCTGTTCGACGGCAAGGAGATCGGCGAGACGCGCATCGGCTACGTCTTCCAGAACTACCGCGAGGCGGTCTTCCCCTGGCTGCGCGCCATCGACAACATCCGTTACCCGCTGAAATTTCTCGGCCTGTCGCGGGCCGAGCGGGACACGAAGGTCGATGCGCTGCTGGCGGCCTTCGACGTGAAGCTCGACCTCCAGCGTTTTCCCTACGAGATGTCCGGCGGACAGCAGCAACTCGTCTCGATCATGCGCGCGCTGGTCGCCGATCCCGAGGTGCTGTTCCTCGACGAACCGTTCTCGGCGCTCGATTACGAGATGACGCTGTTCCTGCGCGAGCGGCTGCAGAAGGTGCTGGTCGAGCGGCAGGTGACGACGGTACTGGTCAGCCATGATCTCGACGAGGCGATCTCGCTCGCCGACGAGGTGCTCCTCCTCACCAAGAAGCCGACCAAGGTCGCCGACCGCGTGCTGTTCGACGCGCCGCGGCCGCGCGACGAGGTCACGACGCTGACTCCGGAATTCATACGTGTGAAGACCCACAGCCTCGAAGTGTTCCGGCGGGAGGTGAGGAAATGACGGCCCTTCTGTCGCACAAGGCGCTCGACCGCCTGCGCCCGGTCATCGGCGTCGCCGCCATCATCGGTATCTGGTGGTTCGCCCACGCCATGCGCATCGCCGACCCCGTGCTGCTGCCCTCGCCCGCCCAATCCTTCGCGGCCTTCTGGAACGATCTTGTCCGCGGCACGCTCTGGGCGGATTTCTACAAGACGATCATTCGCACTGCGGCTTCCTTCGCCATCGCGACGATCATCGCCGTGCCGCTCGGCGTCGTGCTCGGCTCGTCGGAGCGGGTCTATCGCTCGATCGAGTTCTCCATCGACTTCTTCCGCTCGACGCCCGCTTCGGCCATGTTCCCGCTGTTCCTGGTGCTGTTCGGGGTCGGCGAGAAGGCGAAGATCGCGGTGGCGGCCTTCGGCGCGGCGCTGGTCATCCTGTTCAGTGTCGCCTACGGCGTGATGAACGCGCGCAAGCAGCGCCAGCTCGCCGCCAAGGTCATGGGGGCGAACACCTTCCGCGTGCTGACCGACGTGACGATATGGGAATCGCTGCCGCAGACCTTCGTCGGCATGCGGTCCGGCGTGTCGATCGCGCTGGTCATCGTCATCGTCGCCGAGATGTTCATTGGCTCCACCGATGGCCTTGGCCAGCGCATCATGAACGCACAGATGGTGTTCGACATGCCACAGATGTATGCGGCCATCTTCGCGTCGGGTGCTCTCGGCTATGCGCTCAATCTGCTGTTCCTGGTGATCGAGCGCCGCTTCGTTCACTGGGGCGGCAAATAACCCGGCTCAGGCGAGCGGTGGCCAGGGCAGCGGCCCGGCCGCCTCTGCAAACCTCCCGGCCAGCGACAGGACGAGATGGTCCGCGCCGCTCCGGCCGCAGATCTGGAAGCCGATGCGCGATCCATCGGGCGCCGGCGCGCTCGGTACGCTGATGGCGGGCAGCCCCAGCGCGTTGCAGAACACCGTGAAGACCGCGTGGCCGCGCGGGCCGACCTCCTCGCCCGCGATACGATCCGGATGGGTCGCGCCGATGGGCCAGGCGAGCGCGGCGATCGAAGGCGTGACGATGACGTCGTAGCGGCTGAAGAGGTCGTCGACCTTGCGCCGGACATCCTCGATGGTCATGAGCGCCTGAAGATAATCCGCCGCCGAATGGCTCTCGGCGGCTTTCGCCATGTCGACCGCAGCTGCCCCGACGAGTTCAGCCGCGCCTGGATGCGCGGCGAGCAGCCAGCCGATGCCGGTCCGGCTGATGACGCCCCACACATCCGCGATCGGTTCGACGAGATCGAAGAAGCCGCTTGTTTCGACCGTGTGCCCGAGGCGGCCGAACACGCTTACCGCTTCCGCAACGCTTGCGGCCACCCCCGGATCGACCGGCGCATGCCCGAAGCGCGGCACGAACAGGATGCGCTGCGCCGCCAGTCGGGCGTCGTGCCAGTCACGCCCCGGCGCGATCACCTGCATGATGCGCCGGATATCGGCGACGCTGCGGGCGATCGGCCCAGCCACCTCGAAATCGTGCAGGATCGCCGGGAAGCCGTCGCGCCGCGACACCGTGCCGGCCGAAGGCTTGAAACCGTAGAGACCGGCATGAGCGGCGGGCCTGCGGATCGATCCGCCACCGTCCGTGCAGAGCGCCAGCGGGCCGATCCCCGAGGCGACCGCCGAAGCGGCGCCACCGCTCGACCCGCCGGGGGTTGTCGTCAGGTCCCAAGGATTGCGCGTGGGGCCGAAGAGGGCGTTGTCGGTGATGCCCTGGACGGTGAATTCCGGGACGTTCGTCTTGCCGAGGATGACCGCGCCGCCTGCCCGCAACCGTGCGACCGGTTCCTCGTCCTTGTCCGGCACGAAGCTCTGGAACAGGGGGCTGCCCCAGGTCGCAGGCAGGCCCCGCACGAGGACGTTGTCCTTGACGGTGACCGGGACGCCGTCCATCGGCCCGAGCGGCGCACGGTTTCGCCAGCGCGCGGTGCTGGCGCGCGCCGCCATGCGCGCGCCCTGCACATCCAGCGCGATCAGCGCGTTGATGCGGGGATTGACTGCGGCGCTCCGCTCCAGCACGGCGTCGAGAACGGCTTCGGGCGTCAGCGTGCCACCCGCATAGGCATGCACCAGTTCGTCGGCGCTGAGGCGCCAGGGCTCGGTTGGCATCGTCATGCCCGGACGATGGCGGCAATCGGTGCCTCGCCCGGCCCGCACTGGTGCTCTGTGCCGCCGGACACGAAGATCGCGGGGTCGCCGGTGATCGAGGCGATGACGGCGCCGACGGCCGCGCGCGCATGACGCTCGTAGTTGATGTCCGCGTCCGAGAGCATGGTGTTGCGCCGGCCGCGAATGCGGCCCGTGGGGCTCGCCTCGGCCTTCGCGAAAACGCTGACGATCCCGACGGGATCGAAGGCTCCGGAAGCGTCCTGCACGAGCCCTGCCGATGACAGGGCCGCCTTGACGCCGGCCGCGTCGATCGCATCCTTCAGCACGCCGTGGCCGATGCGGAAGGCGCTGGTCGCCTTGGGCGAATTGCCGAACAGCAGCACCTCGCATTTCGTAAGCTCGCCGCCGGCAGAGGTCGAGGCGACGGAGGAGAACAGCGTCATGTCCTTGGCGATAATGTCCTGCGCGACCTTGTCCGCGCCGACCTCGCCGAGCCCGACCGCGACGCCGAGGCCCATGGCCCCGCGCGCGAAGGCCTTGGAGCCGTTAGGGTCGCGCGTGACGGTCCTGGCGCCGCGCGCGTCCGCGTCAGTGATGGTGGCGGGCGTCAGCAGCGGCCCCTTCACCTGCACGTAGTGGACATTGGCGGGGTCCGTGATGCCGGCATCCGCCATGGCCTGCCGCACGGTCTCGGCGACGAGGTTGACCTGGCCGACCGTGCCGACCTCCTCCGGTGGAACGTCGCGGCTGATCCCGATCCCGAGCGCCAGCCGTGGCGTGCCGGTGGCATTCTTCGCGGCCGCGCGGGTGAAGACCGTCGCATGCGGCGAGAGGACACCCTCGGTGCCGCCGGACCAGACGAAAGCGATACGTCGGCCCACCTCTTCGGCGCTGAGGCCGAGGCGCTGGCCTATCATCAGCTGGTAGCAGAGCGTCGCGTAGCCGCGCGTGAAGTCGTTGGCGCCGCCATTGCCCTCCGTCTTGCCGATGAAGGCGACGATCTCGGCAGGATCGACCTTGCCGCTGTCAATCAGGCCTGCGAGTTCGGACACGTCGGCGGGCGATGACATCGCCACCTTCCAGACTCCAACGTCCATGGTCTCCTCCGATTGTGATGCTTGGTTCGTTCAGTGGCGCTGGAAGGACGTGCCGATGGCGCCCGGCATGCGCGCCGAGCGGCCGATGCCGGCGAGCAGAGCGAGCGCGATCAGATAGGGAACCATCTGGACCACGTATGAACTCACCGGCAATCCCCAGCTCTGCACGCGCAGTTCCAACGCTGCGACGAAGCCGAACAGAAGGCAGCCGCCGAGCGCACCCACCGGCGTCCAGCGGCCGACGATGATGGCGGCGAGCGCAATGAAGCCGCGACCGTTGGTCATGCCGTCAGTGAAAGTGCCGATTTCCTGGAGTGCCAGCGTCGCCCCGCCGAGGCCCGCGAACGCGCCGCCGGCGACGATGGCCGCCATGCGCACGAAGGTCGGGTCCGAACCGACGGCATAGGCGGCTTCCGGATTGTCGCCGACGGCCCGGAGCGTCAGGCCGGTGCGCGTCTTGTTCAGGAACAGCCACAGGGGCACGACCAGCAGGAAGGCGAGGTAGATGACCAGCGGATGGCGGAACAGCACGGGACCAAGCACGGGTAGGTCCGCCAGGAGCGGTATGCGCCAGACCGGCGGGGTCTCGATGCGGATGACGGGCGCGCGGCCGCCGAACAGCCCGCGTACGAGGAAGCTGGTCAGGCCGACCGCGAGGATATTGACGGCAAGCCCCGTGACCATGTGATCGGCGCGGAACCGAGCCGTCGCCGCCGCGACGATCAGCGCGATCGCCATACCGGCGATGGGTGCCACGACGAAGCCAGCAAGCGTGCTGCCGCTCATCAGGGCGGCGACCGCGCCGCCGAAGGCACCGGCGAGCATCATGCCCTCCGTGCCGACCGCGAACGTGCCGGCGCGCTCCGAGAGGAGGCCGCCGAGCGCGGCGAACAGCAGCGGCGTCGCGATGCGCACCGTAGCCGTGGCGATGTCGATGAGAGCGGCCGCGTCCATGGCTCTCACACCTTCCGTTCGACGCTGCCGTAGCCGACCGCGCAAAGCACGAAGACCATGGTCAGGCCCTGGATCACGAAGACGAGCGAGGAGGGCACGCCGACCTCGCGCTGCATGGCGAGCGCACCCGCCTCGAGGAAACCGAGGAAAAGGCCGGCGGGCAGCACGGCGAGCGGGTTGAGCGAGGCGATCAGCGCGACGGCGACGGCGTTGAAGCCAAAGCCGGCCGAGAAGCCTTCGATCAGCCGATAGTGGACGCCCAGCACCTCGATAGCGCCGGCAAGCCCGGCGAGCGCCCCTGCAATCGCCATGACCGCGAAGGTCTGCCACGCAGCGGAGAGGCCGACATAGCGGGCGGCGGGCCGGCTCGCGCCCGTGATGCGCAGGCGGAAGCCGAAGGTGGTGCGCCAGAACAGGATGTGGGCAGCAACGGCAAGCGCGACGGCGACGAGAATGCCGACATGCAGGTCGCCGCGCGCCATCAGCTTCGGCATCCATGCGGCCGGCTCGAACAGCGGCGATTGCGGAAAGCCGGCGTCCGGCTCGCCCATCTCGCCGTGCAGCACCTCGCTGACCAGCAGCACGCCGACGAAGTTGAGCATCAGCGTGCAGAGCACCTCGTGGACGCCCCGCTTCAGATGGATGACGGCTGCGACGGCCGCGAGCACCGCGCCGCAGGCAGCTCCCGCAAGCACGGCAAGCGGCACGACCATAGCGCCGGGCAGGCTTGCCGCCGACAGCGCGATCCAGGTGGCGCCGATCCCACCGACGGCGATCTGCCCCTCGGCACCGATGTTGATGACCCGGGCGCGAAAGCAGAGCGCGACGCCGATGCCCGCGATGATATAGGGCGTCGACTTGTTGAGCGCGAAGACCACCCGATCCCACGAGCCGAAAGCACCGCGCAGCAGCGCGGCATAGGCGGCGAGCGGGTTCTTGCCGGCGGCAAGGATCAGGATGGCCGTGACGACAAGCGCGAGCAGGGCCGCGCCTGCCGCCAGCGCGAATGTGCGCAGCGCCGGGCGGCTCTCCGCTACCGCCGCGATCCGGTCGATGAGGGCTTGCGCCGGCTGGCCTTGCTGGGCACCTGCGGTCATGCCGCCGCCCGGTCGTGGCCGACGCCGGCCATCAGCAGGCCGATCTCGGCGACATCGAGGCCGTCGCGGTTGAAGGCTTGCGTGAGCGTGCCGGCATGCATCACGGCAACGCGGTCGGAGAGCATGAGGATTTCTTCAAGCGAGGAGGAAACGTAGAGTACCGCAGCACCGGCGGCGCTGAGCGTGACGATCTGCTCGATGACAAAGCGCGTCGCGCCGGGATCGAGCCCCCAGGTCGGCTGGTGGCAGATGAGAACCGAGGGACTGCGACCGATCTCGCGGGCCAGCACGATCTTCTGCTGATTGCCGCCGGAAAGCGTGCGCGCGGGCTTGTCGGCCGATGCAGCGCGGATATCGAACGACGACATCCGGTCGGCGGCCCGCCGGCCGATCGCCGTCTGGTCAAGCCACCCGAAGCGGGACAGCGGGGGCGCGTCGAATTCGCGCAGCGCGAGGTTGTCGGCGACGCTCATCGCCGGCACGAGCGAGGTCTGGGCCCGATCGACCGGGATATAGGCGATGCCGGCGCGCATGCGCGCCTCGGCGGCAAGATCGGTGATCTCGGCGCCGTTCAGCATCACCTTGCCGGCCTGCGGCTGGCGCAACCCCGCCAGCACCTCGACGAGTTCGGTCTGGCCATTGCCGTCGACGCCAGCGACGCCGAGGATTTCGCCAGCCCTGATCGACAGCGACACGTCGCGGAGCTGGGCAGCGCCGTGGCCGGGCAGGACAAGACGCCAGGCGGTGAACGCCTCGCGTGCACCCTCCGTCGCGCAAACGCCGCGCTCCAGCGTCGTCGTGACATCGCGACCCACCATCATGCGGGCAAGGTCGGCGCGCGTCGCGTCCGCGGCGGCGCAGCGACCGGACACGCGGCCGTCACGCAGGACGACGATGTCGTCGCAGACGGCGAGCACCTCATCGAGCTTGTGCGAGATGAAGACGACCGCCTTGCCCATCTGCCGGAGCTGGCGCAGCACGCCGAGCAGGCCCTCCACCTCCGGGGGGCTGAGGTTGGAGGTCGGTTCGTCGAGGATGAGCAGGTCGGCACCGCGCAGGATCGCCTTGGCGATCTCCACCCGCTGGCGCGCACCGAACGAAAGGTCCTCGACGCGACGCTCGGGATCGACGTCGAGGCCGTAGGTCGCGCTGGTCGCGCGGATGCGCTCGGCGATCGCGGCCGGCCGCAGCCAGAAGCCGGCCTCCGACCAGCCGAGCATGACGTTCTCGGCGACCGTCATCGGCTCCACCAGCGTAAAGTGCTGGTGGATCATGCCGAGCCCGGCGGCAAGCGCGTCCCCCGGACCGTGCGCGGCGAGCGGCCGTCCCTTGAAGACGATCTCGCCGGCATCGGCTTTCACGATGCCGAAAAGCACCTTCATCAGGGTGCTCTTGCCCGAGCCGTTCTCGCCGAGGAGACCGACGATGCGGCCGGCGGGAACGGAGAGGTCGATGCCCTGGTTGGCCTTCACCGCGCCATAGGACTTCTCGATCCCGCGCATCTCCAGCATGGGATCAGGTCCCGCCGCGGGCGTCTTCGCGCGTCACCGAGAGCTGCAATTCACCGGAGGCGAGCTTCTTCTTGATCGCCTCGATCTCGTCGACGACCGCTTGCGGCACCGCCGGCGCGAAGGTCTTGCCGGCGGCAACCGACAGTTCCGCGCCGGGGCTGTCCGGCGTGTTCAGCCCATAGAGCACATATTGCCCGCCGGCCTTGCCGGAGGCGGCGGCACTCGCGGCGGCGAAATACATGTCCGACCAGCCTTCGATGATGTTGGTCAGCACCGATTCCGGCGCGATCGCGGTATGGCCGTAGGAGCGGCCGTTGGCGTAGATGCCCTTCTCCTTGGCGGCCTGGATGATGCCGCTCTGGCCGGCATTGAGCTTGCCGGAGATGAAGTCAGCCCCGCTGCCGGCGAGCGACAGGGCGGCCTCCTTCGCCTCTGCCGCATCCTCCATGCCCTTGATGTAGATGACGCGCACCTCGATGTCGGGGCGGGCGGCCTTGGCGCCCTTCCGGAAGCCGCCGACCTGGGCCACGACGTTCGGCAAGCCTTCGAGGCTGTTGACCGAGCCGACCTTGCCGGTCTTCGACATGCGCGCGGCCAGCGTGCCCATCAGGTAGCCGAAATGGGCGTTGTTGTAGTCGATGGACGACACGTTCTGGCCGGCGCCCGCCGAGCCCGATCCGACGAAGAACTGCGTCCTGGCGAATTCCGGGCCGACGCGCTGGGCGGCCGAGAGGAACCGGCCGGTATGGCCGACAACCACCGAGAACTCGCGCCGCGCATAGTCGCGCAGCGCCTCGACCATGTCGGCGGCCTGCACGTTCTCGGTATAGGCGATTTCCCAGCCGGCGGATTTCAGGCGCTCCGCACCCGCATAGCCCTGGGCATTCCAGCTCTGGTCGTTGATGCTGCCGGGAAAAAGGAAGGCGGCCTTCCTGGCCGCCTGGCCGAAGGCGGGACCGTTGACCGCCGTGGCGGCAAGGCCTGCGGCGCCCGCCACGAAGGCACGGCGCGAGGGGCCTCCGGCTGGCACGATGGAATGCGGGAACTTGGCTTCGAACGTCGACATCGCGTGCCTCCGGGGCGGGGTGATGAACCCCTGCCAAGCAAATCCGGAGCCGCGGACGGTTTCATCCGCATAGGGGCAAGCGATTTTCCGCAGAGTGGAAAGGCAGGCGGAAAAAGACCTGCGGAACGCGCGGCCCCCGCCGGCTTCAGGCGGCGTGCCCGGCGAAGGCGGCGGTCAGGCGGCGGGCGCTTTCAGCCACCATGCGGCCTCTTTGCTCAATCTGCCCGTTCCTTAGGCGCTCGACGGGCGCGGCGAGGGACAGGGCCGCCACCGGGCAGCGATATTCGTCGAGGACGGCGGCGGCGATGCAGCGCAGCCCCACCGTGTTCTCCTCGTCGTCAAGCGCGAAGCCGCGCCGATAGGTGTCGCCGATATCGCGCATGAGGTCGCCCTCGGCGACCAAAGTCTTGCCGGTGAGCGGCGTCAGCTGCGCCGGCTCGAGTGCGTGGCACACCTCATCGAGGGGCATTTCCGAGAGAATCGCCTTGCCGATGCTGGAGCCGTGGACGGGCACACCCGCGCCGGAGGACGGCACGAAGTGGCGGCGCTCGCGCGGATCGACCCGCATCAGGAACCGTACGCGCCCCTCGTCGATGATGCCGAGATTAATCGTTTCGCCGCAGCTTTGCGCCATGCGCTCCATGATCGGCAAGGCGAGACCGACGAGATCGCGCGTGCCGGCATAGTTGGTTCCGATCGCGAGGACCGAGGCGCCGACGCTCCATCGCCGCGTGCGCTGCGCGAAATGAACGAAGCGGCGCTCCTGCAGGGAGGTCAGCAGCCGGTGGGTCGTCGAGGGCGCGAGCATCGCCCGGATTGCGAGTTCGCTGAGCGTCAGGCCGCCGGTTGGCGCATTACCGAGCACTTCGAGGATGTCCAAAGCACGATGCACGGACCGGGTGTCGCCTGCGCGCTGGCTGGCCTCGCTCTGGCGCCCTGATCGATCCGCCGCTTGCGATACGCTGCGATCAGCCATGGCGAACTCCATCCTGCGTCGTGAACGATCAGGCAAGAGGCATGCCGGCCATGTCCGACACTTTCGCCGCTGCCGCGATCAAGGCCCGGAAGCTTTACCCTCTGGCGGCAAGGTTGATCTTGGAGCAGGTGGCCTCACCACCAGCCAAAGCCCGGCCGCAATGACAGCCACGCCGGCGAGATGGAACCATTCGAGCCGCTCGCCGAGAAAGCCGATGGCGAGCGCGGCGGAGAAGACCGGCGAAAGGTAGAGAAAGGTCGCTGCCCGCGTCGGGCCGGTCGTGGCCACACCGTAGAGGTAAAGCAGGTTGCCGAGCATGGTGGGCCCGATCGCCATATAGCCGACCGCAAGCGCGGCCATGCCGATGTCCGCGCCGGGTTGCGCGAACCAGGTGCCGGTAATAGCGCCTGAGACGAGATAGACCGGCAGCATCACGAACAGGATGCCCGACCAGGCGGTCACCACCGTCATTGACATGGTATCGATGGAGCGGGCCCAGACCCGCACGCCCAGCGAGAAGGCGGCAAAGCAGATCGCCGCCAGCAGCGACAGAAGGTTGCCAAACCCGAATTGCAAATGAGCGAGGGCGGCCGGATCGCCCCTGGCCGTGATCACGAGCGTACCTGCGAGCGCCAGCATCAGGCCGGCCGCGCCCTTCGCGGACAGGCGCTCCGTGCCGAAAAGCGCGCCCAGCGCCGCCGTCCAGATCGGCGTGGTGGCGTTGATCAGCCCGACTTCCAGCGCGAGGCTGTAATAGGCGCCGCCGAGCAGCAGGTACGAGAAGATGCCGACCCCGAACACCCCTCCAATCGCCAGTTCGGGGGCGATTGCGCGAATCCGGGGCGCGGCCGCGCGCAGGGCGGGCAGCGCGATCAGCGTCAGCAGCACGGCGCCGACGAACCATCGCCAGAACACCAGCGAAGGCAAGGGAATGGTCTCGCGCACCGCGCGCGCGACAACGTGATTGCTGCCCCATAGCGCCGCCGTTCCGACGAGCGCTACGATCCCGAGCGAGGCCTGCGGCGGGAGCATCAGACGTGACGCGAGGCGCCCTGCCGCGAGCGTTGCGACACATGCCAGGGCAGGCAGAGCCGTTCGGCATAGTCGACGAGGAAGAACAGCACGGTGCCGATGATGCCCAGCAGCAGAAGCGGCACGAAGACCCTCACCGTATCGAACTGTCCCTGAGCCACGAGGATCTGGAAGCCGAGGCCCCGGCTGCCGGCGACGAATTCGCCGACGATGGCGCCGACCAGCGCGAAGGACACCGCGACCTTCATGCCTGCGAAGAGGCTCGGCAGCGCGCAGGGGAAGCGGATCTTCATCAGGATCGCCATGGGGCTCGCCTTCGATACGCGCGCAAGGTTCAGCATGTCGGGATCGACCGAACGCAAGCCCAGCACGGTGTCGATGACGATCGGGAAGATAGCCAGCATCAGCGCAATGGCGATCTTCGGCTCGGTGCCGGTGCCCATCCAGATGACGAAGAGCGGCGCCAGCGCCACCTTCGGGATCGAGTTCAGCGCGACCAGCAGCGTGTAGATCGTCCGCTCCACCAGCGGCGAATAGACCACCGCGATGGCCAGCAGCACGCCCAGCACCACGGCGAGAACAAAGCCGAGCGCCGTCATCCAGAGCGTGAAGCCGAGATGCCGCATGAACACCCACGGCGTCTCCATGAAGGCGCTGATGACGGCGGAGGGCGGCGGCAGGATGAGCGGGGACGGCTGGAACCACCAGACGCCGATCTCCCAGAAAACCAGCGATCCGACGAGCACCAGAACCACGTCCCAAGCCTCGCGATGCCGCGTGAAGATCGAGGTCAGCATGAGCTATTCCTTGACGATGCCGAGCTCGGCGAAATGGTGCCTGATCCTGGTGACATAGGCGGTGAAGGCCGGGCTCTCGCGCACGGCGAGCGAGCGCGGCCGCGGCAGGTCGATGGTGATCGTGTCGACGATCATGCCGGGCGCCTTGCCCATCATCACCACGCGATCCGACAGGAAGACGGCTTCGGCGATGGAGTGGGTGATGAACAGCAGGGTCTTGCGCGTCTCCTGCCAGATGCGCGCGAGTTCGAGATTGAGGTCGTCGCGGGTCATGGCGTCGAGCGCGCCGAAAGGCTCGTCCATGAGCAGAAGCTGAGGATCGGTGAGAAGCGCCCGGCAAATGGAGGCGCGCTGGCGCATGCCGCCGGACAGCTCCCACGGATAGCGGTTCTCGAAGCCGGCAAGACCGAACCGGTTCAGGAGCGCGATGGCGCGATCCCGGTACTGGGCGCGGGGGCGGCCGAGAAACTCGATCGACAGCAGGACATTGTCGAGAATCGTCCGCCAGTCGAGCAGGACGTCGCGCTGGAACACGACGGCGAGATCGTCCGGCGGCCCGTCAAGCGAGCGGCCGCCGACCGTGATCTTGCCCGACGATACGTCTTCGAGACCGGCGACGAGCTTCAGCAGCGTGCTCTTGCCGCAGCCGGACGGACCGACGACGCTGACGAACTCACCCTCGCCGATGTCGAGGTCGATGCCGAGGAGCGCCGGGACCGGACCGCGTGGGGAAGAATAGATCTTCCCCACGCCCCGGATTTCCACGCCCGTCGATGCGGCAGGCGACTTGGCCAGCATCGTCAGTCCACCAGTGCGTTGGTGAAGAAGTCGTCGGCGTTCCAGCCGGCCCGGAGGACGCCGGCGGCTTCCATCGACTTCAGCGCTGCTTCCCAGTCCGCCTTGGCCTGCCAGCCGATCGGACGGCCCTGGGTCGCCGGCGTTTCGAAATAGTCGATGGTGAGCTGGATCTGCGCGGCGAGTACCTTGGCGTCCAGCCGGGCATCGGGCCGCTCGGCGATCATCGCCTGCGCGCCGTCCTCGGGCTTGGTGCGCAGATGCTCCCAGGCACGCTGCTGAACCTGAAGGAGCTTGCGCAGCACCGCGCCGCGATTGGCGATGGTGTCTTCGCGCGCCACCAGGCCGTAGCTCGGGAAGGCGATGCCGCCTTCCGAGGCGAGTATGCACTTGGAAGGGCGCGGCCCCTCGGCGATCGGAATCGCGGAACCGACCGTCGACATCAGGCCGTCGGCGCGCTTGGCGATATAGGTGCCCCAGAGCGCGGCGGGGTCGACCACCTCGACGGGGAGGTCGTCGCGCGCGAGCCCGCCCGCGCGCAGGAACGTGTCGATGAACGGCGCCCAGGGGCTGGCGGCGAAGACGACGACCTTCTTGCCGCGAAGATCCTGGATGCGGTTGATGGGAGAATTGCGGTCGACGAGAATGCAGAGGTCCGTGCGGCGCTGGAAGTTCCAGATCGAGCGGATGCGGGCGCCCTGCGCACGGGCGGAGCCGACGAGGCCGACCTGCACCTGGCCGACATCGGCCTGCCCGGCATTGACGAGCTGGATCGTGTTGCCCGAACCACGGCCATCCTGGATATCGACGTCCAGCCCTGCTTCGCGGAACCAGCCGCGGTGCTTGGCAAGATGCATCGCCGCCTGGACGCCCCATGGCGAAAAGTCGAGGCGCACCGAAATCTTTTCCTGCGCGCTGGCCGGCAGGGTGAGCGCCGCAAGCACGGCGGATACCACAAGGAGCTTCTTCATCTCCGCTTCTCCCGTTTGAGGACCTCTGGTTTGGCGCCTTCCGCTTCATCCGGCGAAATATGCGTCAGGTAGCTCAGCACCATCTGGACGACGTGCTGGCGTCTCGTTTCCACGCGCTGACGTGCGACCAGATTGCGGTCGAGCAGCCAGGACAGCGTGTGCTGATTGGACAGGAAGAAATAGGCGAGGCCGGAGATCGACAGATAGAGGTCGACCGCATCGACGTTCTGGCGGAACAACCCTTCGGCCTGCCCGCGCTTGAGGATATGCTCCATCGTGTCGAGCAGCCCCCGATAGAGTGGCTTCACCGATGCCGAGCGCTTCAGATTGGCGGCATAGTGGATGTTCTCGATGCTCATCAGGCGGATGAGATCGGGCGTCGCCGTGAAGTGGTCGAAAGTGTTGGCGACGAGCTTCGCCATGGCCTCGCCGGGCGCAAGGCCGCGCAGGCTCTCGTCCTCCTGGCGGGCGCGCAGGCCGGCATAGATGCCTTCCAGCACCTCGAGGTAGAGATCGTCCTTCGAGCCGAAATAATGATAGATCAGGTTCTTGTTGACGCCCGACTGCTCGGCGATGCGATCGACCCGAGCGCCGTTGAGTCCATGCGTCACGAATTCCACCCGCGCGGTGTCGAGAATGCGGGCGCGCGTCGCCTCCGCGTTGCGCGTCTGCTTGACCTGCCGAGGCGCGGTCTCAGCCACCATACACAGTGCTTTCCCGATGGCTGCGGCGCGAAGCCCGCAGGGACGCCGTCCTAATCGTGTCGATCTGATCCCTCGCGAAGGCGACGCCGTAGTGCCGCTCGGCGAAGCCCGCCGAGATCTTCTCGTCGAGATAATCCTCAAGCACCGCCGTCGGGTCGCGCTCCAGCGGATCGCCGAAGCCGCCGGCCCCGGCCTGCTCGTGGATGATGACGGTATCACCGGCAACGCGCGTGGTGATCTTGCCGGGGAGCTCACGCCGCTCGCCATCGACGATCATGGCATTGCTCGAGGGACCGCCCGGCTTGCCGCCGTCGAGGCCGTAGGGCAGGAACTTCACCCGGTCGGTGCGCATCTGCAGCAGCGCCTCCTCGGCGAGGATGCGATAGGTCCGCCGCACGCCGACGCCGCCGCGATAGCGGCCGGCACCGCAGCTGTCCTGGACGAAACCGTAGTCCTCGATCCGGACGGGATGCTCCGCCTCCATGATCTCGACCGGCATGTTGGAGAGGTTCTGCGAGGCATTGGTCACCGCCTCCAATCCGTCCTTGTTCGGTCGTCCGCCCCAGGCGCCGCAGATCATGTCGACGATGATGAAGGGTTGGCGATTGGGCCTCAGCCCGGAAATGCAGATCACGCTGTTGCCGCCCTCGCCTGCCGCGGGAACCTTGTCAGGCACGATCTGGGCCAAGGCGCCGAGCATGGTGTCGAAGACGCGGTAGCCGGTGAGCGCGCGGGCGGCGCAGGGGCCGGGCATGACTGGGTTCAGCACCGAGGCCTCCGGCGCCTTGACGGTCACGCAGCGGAACATGCCGACATTGTTCGGCAGGTCTTTCGCGAGCACGCAGCGCACCGACAGATAGGTGAGCGAATGGGTGAAGCTCAGCGTCGAGTTCAGCGCGCCGCGCACCTGCGGGCTCGATCCCGTGTAGTCGACGAACAGCGTGCCGTCATCCTTCACCGTGATCGCGACCTTGATCGGAATCGGAGTGTCCGAGAAACCGTCGTCGTCGATGTGGTCGGTGAAGCCCCACGTGCCTTTCGGCCAGGTCTTGATCTCCTCGCGCGTCATGCGCTCGGCATAGTCGAGCAGTTCCTGCATGTAGGCGTCGACGTCGTCGGCCCCATAGCGCTGCATGAGTTTCTCGAGACCGCGCTTGCCGACCTGAGCGGCAGCGAACTGCGCGGAAAGGTCGCCCCACACGCGATCGGGCACGCGGACATTGATCTTGATGAGCTTTTCGAGCGTCCGGTTGAGGACGCCGCGATCGTAAAGCTTCAGCGGCGGAATCCGCAGGCCTTCCTGATAGATTTCCGTGGAATCCGAGGCGTTGGAGCCCGGCACCCGCCCGCCGACATCCGTATGGTGGCAGATCACCACGGCAAAGGCGCGTCTTTTGCCGCTGTGGAAGATCGGCACGAACATGAAGATATCCGGCAGGTGCATGCCGCCGTGATAAGGATCGTTCATGATCACGACATCGCCGTCGTGCAGATCGTCGCCGAAGGTCCGGAGCACCGATTCCATGGCTTCGGGGATCGCGCCGAGATGCTGGGCGATGGTCTTGGCCTGCGCGACCATCTGCCCGTCGCCGGCGCAGATCGCCGCCGAGAAATCCATTACGTCCTTGACGATCTCGGAGCGGGCGATGCGCACGACCGTATAGGCCATGTCGTCTGCGATGGAATCCAGACCGCTCTTGATGACGGCGAAGGTGATCGGATCGACATTCATGCGCCGAACTCCAGAACGATGCAGCCGATGGCATCCTTGTGAACGCTGGCATCGGGCGGCACCACGATGGTCGCGTCGAATTCCTCGATGATCAACGGGCCGGAGCGCGGCGTGGCGCCGATCGCGTCGCGGCCGACGATGCCGACCTCGATGGGCGCCTCGCCGCGGAAGAACGATACCTCGCGCGTGCCCGAACGGCTGGCGCCGGGACGCTGGAGGATCTTCATGGCGGAGAAGTCGAGCCGGCTTTCGCGTAGTCCCCGGCCGATGATCCGAAGCTTCATCAGCTCGATCGGCGTCTCGTCGCGATAGCCGTAGGTCTTCTCGTACTCGGCGACGAAGAGGGCGCGGATGGCCTCGATGTCCTCGCCTTCGAAGCGCACCGTCAGTTCGCTCGCCTGGCCCTCGTGGCGCAGGTCCGCCTCGAACAGAAACTGGCGCCGCCCGGCAGCGTAGCCGTCCGACGCAAGCCGCATGGCAACCTGCTCCTGCAGCTCGTCCTTGAGCGCCCCGAGGTCGGCCGGCGTCAGCGTGTCGAGGTAGCGCGTCACCGTGGCGAGCCCCGTGTGCTCGATGTCGGAGGCGAGCATGCCGATGGCGCAGAAGATGCCGGACATGGGAGGCACGACGACCCGCGGTATGCCCAGCTGGCGGGCGAGGTCCGGCGCATGCACGCCGCCATTGCCGCCGAAAGCCATCAGCGTGAAGTCGCGGGGGTCACGGCCGCGCTCCACCGTCACGGCACGGACGGCGCGCGCCATGGCGGCATTCGCAACGGCGCGGATGCCGTGCGCGGCGTCGCTGGAGGGGAGCGACAGCGGCGTGCCGACATGGTCGTCGACGGCCTTCTGGCTGAGGCCACGGTCGATCTTCAGCCGGCCGCCGGCAAGGGCATTGGCGTTGATGAAGCCGAGCAGAACATTGGCGTCGGTCACCGTCGGACGGTGGTTGCCGAGCCCGTAACAGGCAGGGCCCGGCATGGCGCCGGCCGAATGTGGACCGACCACGAGGAGCCCACCCTTGTCGATGCCGGCGATGGAGCCGCCGCCGGCACCGACCTCGGCGATGTCGATGGCCGGCACCTTCAGCATGTAGCCGCCGGCCTTGACGAAGCGGCTGGAGGTGGAGATGCCGTCCCGGAACTCGTATTCCGACGTCATGGTCGGATGACCGTCCTCGATGATGACGGCCTTGGCCGTCGTGCCGCCCATATCGAAGACAATGACGTCGCGATCGTCGCGCGCCAGACCGAGGCGTGCTGCACCGACAACTCCCCCTGCCGGTCCCGAGGCGACCACCATGACCGGCTTCTCGCAGGTGACCTCGGCCGCCAGCATGCCGCCATTGGAGGTCATGACGAGCACGGGCGCGGCGACGCCGATGGCCTTCAAACCATCCTGCAGCTTCTGCAGGTAGGCGCGCATGGCGGAGAGCAGATAGGCGTTCACGACCGTCGTGCTGGTGCGTTCATATTCCTTCATCTCCGGCAGCACGGCGCAGGAACTGGTGACGAGCAGGTCAGGAAATTCGGCCCTCAGGATCGCCTCGGCACGCTGTTCGTGCGCGGCGTTGCGATAGCTGTTGATGAAGGCGATGGCGACGGCCTCGATGCCGGCATCGACAAGGGCTCGGCCGGCCGCAATGACGTCCGCCTCGCTCAGCGGCTGAATCACCGAGCCGTCGGCGGCGATGCGTTCATCGACCTCCAGCCGGTGGCGACGCGGGACGAGCGGCTTCGGCTTGTCCCAGGTCAGGTCGAACATGTCGGGCATGCGGATGCGCCCGATCTCGAGGACATCGCGGAAGCCGCGGGTGGTGATGAGCCCGGTACGGGCGCCGCTGCGCTGGAGGATCGTATTCGATCCGACCGTGGTGCCGTGCAGCACTTCCGCCACCCGCGAAGGCGCAATGGCAAGCTCGGCGAGCAGGGCCTGCACCCCTTCGACCACGGCGCGGCTCGGATCGTCCGGGGTGGACGACACCTTGCTCTGGTGGATCCGGGCGGCTCCGTCGAGCAGCGCGATATCGGTGAACGTGCCGCCTATGTCGACGGCGACGCGCACGGGCTCAGTGTCACTGCCAGCCGTCATGTCGGCTCCGATTGCAACTAACCAGTTAGTCAATTAACGAACAGCTCGACCGGACTGTCAACGCCTAATTTCGTGGAGGCGAGAATTTCATGAACGGCGCTACACAACGGCGCGCGCGGTGACGTTGCTTGAGGTCTGGCCCTCACCGTCTTAGCGCGCAGACAGAGCGCCCGTGCCTGATTTCCGCGGTCGCGCCGGACGCGCGGCAGCGCCTCGCGGCGATTCCAGATCGAGCCTCCCGCCCTGCGGCGGGAGGTGTCGCAACACTGTCAGCTGCGCACCAGCCGAAGCGTCCCGTCGAGCTCGGTGAGGAAGCGGTCGGCATTGTCGTTGCTGAAAACCAGCGGCGGGCGGATCTTCAGATTGTTCGAGTGCGCGCCGGTGGCGGAGATCAGCACGCGGCGCTCGCGAAGCCCGTTGACAACGGCGAGCGCCGTTTCCTTGTCGTGGGCCTTGCTGCTCCGATCCTTGACGAACTCGACCGCGATATAGAGGCCCGTGCCGCGCACGTCGCCGATGAAGTCATAGCGGCTCGCCATCGACCGGATACCGTCGAGCAGCCGTTGCCCGACCTGTTGGGCATTGGCGAGGAGACCCTCGTCCCTGATGACGTTCAGGGTTGCCTGCGCAGCCGCGACTGCAACCGAATTGCCGCCGAACGTGTTGAAGTACCGCATGTCGTGGCCGAATTCATCGACCACATCCGGAGCCACGGCGATGCCAGCGACGGGGAAACCATTGCCCATGGGTTTGCCCATCGTGACGATGTCCGGATCGATGCCATGGCGCTGATAGCCCCACAGCTTCGTGCCGGATCGACCGAACCCGGACTGAACCTCGTCGGCGATGAACAGTCCTCCGGCCTTGCGAACGACCTCGGCTACCGGCGCGAGCAGCGTGACGGGATCGGCATAGATGCCGTCGGACGAGAACAGCGAGTCGGCGATGAACGCGGCCACCCCATCGCCCCGGCGTTCGAGATCGTCGATCTCGCGTGCAACCTGCCGGGCCATCCGCTCGCCGAGCGTTGCCGCGTCATGGCGATAGGAATCGGGAGCATCGACGCGCCTCACCCAGACGCCGAGCCTCGCGTTCTCGCCCATGGAGGGCGAGAAACCGGCCGTGAGCTCCGAATTGCCGTGATAGGCCTCGGACGTGACGATGATGCCGTTCTTGCCGGTCCTGTGCTTGGCGATGCGCAGCGCCAGATCGTTCGCCTCCGATCCCGTGCAGGTCATCATCAGGTGCTGGATCCTGCCGCCGAATGTCGGAAGCAGATCTTCCGCATAGTTCAGGATGCCCTCCTGAAGGTAGCGGGTATGGGTGCAAAGCACCTCCATCTGTCTGGTGACGGCCTCGATGACGCGCGGATGGGAATGACCGACGGACACCACGTTGTTATAGGCGTCGAGATACTCGTTGCCGTCGCGATCGTAGAGAAAGACGCCCTTGCCGCGGCTGACCTCGACGGGGTTCTCGTAAAAGAGCCGATAGGCTGGCCCCAGCAGCTTCGCGCGACGCTCGATCATGCTGCGGGTATGCGGCGGCAGGCTTTCCGCCCTGGAGGGATCGAAACCGTTGACCATCTTGCCGCGGGTGCGTGAAGCCGCATCGCTCATGATGTCGTTTCCTTTCTGGCTCGCATTCTGGAGGCCGGCAGTCGCAAGGAGGCTGGTGCCGACCTGATCGATGGACTGATTCAGGAACCACTGGAGCTGCCACCAGCCCTGGTCGGTGTTCCTCAGGATATATTCCGCATTCTCGGGGAAAATGCGGGCGCGCCAGATCGTCAGCAGAGCGCGCGCAATGACGCGGCCCATCACCAGATGGGGGATCAAGCCGAGTTCCTCGTCCGTCAGATCTGCGACGGACAAATAACCTTCCAGCAGATCGCGCGCAGCCGCCAGCGGGTCCTGATCGGGCATGCGCGGCAGTTGATTGAGGAGAGCCGTCGAGACATCGACGGCCACGGCGGTCCGGACGGCATCTCCGAAGTCGATGATGCCGGTCACGAAGGCCGGATCATTCCCATCGACGACAACGTTAGACCTGCTGAAGTCGTTGTGCAGCACCTGCCGCCGCAAGGTCGGCAGGCTGCCGGTGGCTGCCGCGAACCGCTCAAGCCCGTCCTGCAGCAGTTGTCGCTGTACGGGGATATCGACCCCTTGCAGGAGCGGGGCCAGTTGCAGGAGATGCTGAACGTCCCAGGCGAGCGCACGGCTTTCGCCCGGATGCTGGAAGGACGCCGTAGCAAGGCGCAATCTGGCCAGCATCTCGCCGATCCTGCGCCGTTGCGCCGCCGTCGAGGAGACCGTGTCGAGGGGCGTCCCTTCGAGGTAGCTCAGCGCTCGAACGATCCTCTCCGAGCCATCATGCACCGTGACGTATGAGTGGGTCTTGCCTGAGCGATCCAGCAAAACCCGCGGCACCGGCAAGGTGGGAGCCACCCTCTGGATGTGCTGAAGTAGCTCAAGCTGAAACGTGACCTCGTCGAGAGCCTCGGCCGGATTGGCGATCTTCAGGACACAGGCGCGACCGTCGGGAGAGCGGACGCGGAACGTATCGTCCTTCTCGGTGGCAAATCGCCGGAACTCGCCACCAAGGGCGTATCGCTCGCCCACGATCTGCCGAGCCTCCTGCTCCGCAATGTGAGCGGCCCGGGTGTCCAGGCCACCTCCGGCGAGAATGGACAAGGCGGAAACGGGAATGGGGAGATCCTCGATCTGGAGCTGGTCGGACCTTTGCCACGGCTCTGGACGAAGAAGCTGTCAGGCCGTCTTTTCTCAGTCAAGCACAATTTTTCTTTTGAGAAAATTGGCAGCCATCTGGAAAAGTGGCAAACTGCCGCTCCTCGCATGCGCGGAGAGGTTACATGAGCGAATTGGGTGATCGGCTGCGCGAGCTGCGTCTGGAGCGATCGCTGACGCTCGTGGAGATGGGCAAACTCTGCGACGTGGCCGTATCCACGCTTTCGAAGATCGAGAACGGCCAGGTCTCGCCGGTCTACGGGACGCTGCACAAGATTGCCCTCGGACTGGGGGTCGCGTTCGAGAGCCTGGTTTCAGGACGCTCGCGCGAAGCGAGCGGAGCACGTCGCGCTGTCACGCAGCAGGGCGAAGCCAAGAATTTCGGCAGCGAGCGCTACACGTACAGCATGCACGCCGCCGACCTCATCTCTAAGGCGATGGTGCCGCTGGTGATGGAGATCGTGGCAACAGATGCGCCGGGCGATGGCGACTGGAGCAGCCATGAAGGCGAGGAGTTCATCTATGTCCTCGAGGGCAAGGTCGCCGTGCATCTTGAACACTATGCCCCGGTCGAGCTGATGTCCGGCGAAAGCATCTATATCGACAGCCGGATGCGCCATGGCTTCGTCCGGGCGGGAAAGGGCCGGACGCGGCTCCTGAGCATCACCTACGATCCTGCCCAGCTCACGCGGTCAGCGTTCGCCGCCGACAGGATCGATCTGACGGCCATCCGGCACCTCGGGGATGCGCGAGCACCGTTGGCGGTGCAGGCCGCGCGGCAGCGCGCGCGGCGAAGCTAGTCACGGTCGACCGCCCGGCTTCACACGGCCCTTGAAAGCAGCATGCCCTGCTCAGGGGAACGCATCCCAAATTCGCCCGCCAATTCGCCCGAGCGCCGGCATTACTCCAGTAGCGTGACGATTTCCGTATAGTTGCGGCGGCGGGCATGGTCGATCGGCGACAGGCCGCTACGGTCGGCAATGTCACGCCGCGCACCAGCGCGGACCAGATGAGCGACGGTCTTGATGTGGCGAGCGCCGCCGTCGCCGAGGATCACCGCCTCGATCAGCGCGGTCCAGCCGAGATTGTTGACATGGTCCAGCGGCGCTCCGGCATCGATGAGCGCCTTGACCACTTCGGCATGGCCGAGGTGCGCAGCCGCGATCAGGGCCGTGCCGAGATAGGGGCTGGTCACGGCACGGGGGTCGCCGCCGATCTCCAGCGCGACGCGCATGGTGGCGAGGTCGTCGCGTACGGCCGCGATGGTGATGGCGTCGTAGCGCTGGCTGTCGAGGGCACGCGGGTCGGCGCCGCCGCGAACGAGGGCGCGCATCGCCTCGCCGCGTCCGGCATGTGCCGCGACATGCAGCGGCGTGCGGCCGTGGCGGTCGCGGGCATTGGGGTCGGAGCGTGTCGCGATGAGGCGCCCGATCTCGGCGGCATCGCCGCGCTGGGCGGCCGCATGGAGGCCGCGATAGTCGGTTATCTCGGCCGCTGAAGGCGCGAGCTGGGCCCGTGGAGTCCCGGTCAGTCCAAAGGCCAGAACGAGGGCTGCAAGGAAGGTCGTGACCGGTCGCTTCATGATGAACTCCTGCCGCAGGCGTCGGGGGGCTTTGCGCTCCCCGACGGTTCTCGGCCGTCTCAGGTCAGCGCAGCTTCGCGGCGACCGCCTGGAGGCCGGCATTGGCGCATTCCTCGTCGAGATGGCCGCCAGGCGCGCCGCCGACACCGACCGCCCCGATGACATCTTCACCGGCGCGAACCGGCACGCCACCGCCGAGCAGCAGGAAGCCCTGAATGTGCACGAGATTGCGCGCGCCGGCATTGTTGGCGGAAGCCTCGGCCATGGCCGACGTGTTGCCGCGTGCGGAGGCCGAGGTGAACGCCTTGGCGCGGCTCGCATCGATCGTGTGCGGGCCGGCGCGGTCGGCGCGGACCATGGCGCGGACGATGCCGGCGCGGTCGACGACGGTCGCTGTCACGGCGAAGTTCTTTGCGGCGCAGGCCGCAACGGTCGCCTGCGCCAGTTCCACGGCGAGGGCGGAGGAAATGTTGTGCTCCTGCAGAACCTGCGCGCCGGCGGCGCTGGCTCCGGCGAGGACGAGGCAGGCCACGGCAAGGGTCATCTTCGACATTCGGATTCTCCGGATCACCGGGCCGATGGTGGCCCGCAGCGCCGTCAGTGATGCTGGAAATGCCCGGCGCGCACTATCCGCTCGGCCGCTGGCCGGGATCGGTAGCGCTACCGATGGCCGGGGTCGCGCGCACTCAGGCGCAGCCGCACCATATCGGCGACGGAGGTGGTGCCCAGCTTGTCGGCGATATGGGCCCGGTGGGTATCGACCGTTCGCGGCGAGAGCGCCAGCTTGCGGGCAATCTCCTTGGTGGCGAGGCCGTCGGTGACGAGGCCGAGGATTTCCTGTTCGCGCGACGACAGGCGCTCGATCAGGCGCGCCGCGCGGGTGCCCTCGCTGCGCGAGGCGGCGCGGTCGGCGAGCACCGACAAGGCACCCTGCACGGCGTCGATCAGCACCTGTTCGTCGATCGGCTTGGTCAGGAAATCGACCGCGCCCGCCCGGAACGCACGACGGCAGGCTTCGACATCGCCGTGCCCGGTGATGATGATCACCGGCCAGTCGCAACCGGCTGCGGTCAGGCGCTCCTGAAGCCGGAGGCCCGTGACGTGGGGCATGCGGATGTCGATGAGGATGCAGCCCTCCGGCTGGCTCGGCAGCGCATCGAGGAAGGCAAGGCCGTCAGCATAGGCGTAGACTGTCAGTCCGACCGTCCGCATCAGGAAGCTCAGTCCGTCGCGCACCTCCAGGTCGTCATCGACCAGATGGACAATGCCGGCCCGGTTCATTCTGCCGCCACCCGATCGCTGGCGGCCTGTCCGCCGCCGGATCTGGCTCGCGGCATGCGGATGCGCAGAACGGCACCGCCCGCCGCGCCGTTCTCGGCGCCAAGCGTGCCGCCATAGCGTTCCACCAGCGTAGTGCACAGCGAAAGGCCGAGGCCCATGCCGTCCGCGCGGGTGGTGAAGAACGGTTCGAACACGTGGCCGAGCGCCTCCACCGAGAAACCCGGCCCGTTGTCGATGACGTCGAGCGCGACGCGGCCGACCTCGTCGCCCCAGCGGATGTCGATGGCGCGGCCAGGTCCGCGATCCCTCAGGGCATCCATGGCGTTGCGCACGAGGTTGAAGACGACCTGCTCCATGTGCACGCGGTCGGCGAGCACGAGAGGTTCGTCGGTGGCTGGTTGGACGCGGATCGCGATGCCGCCCTGCCCGGCCTCCGCACCGAGCAGCTGCACGACGTCGGCCACCACGGCCGACAGGTCCACCGGCTCGATGACCGGCTGGCCCTTTGTCAGCCACGATCGCAAGCGCCCCAGAATGTCTCCGGCGCGCTTGGCATTGCGGGTGGTGGCGTCGAAAGCGGCGGTGACCAGCGCGCGGTCTATCTCGGGGCGTGCCGCGAGGCGCTGCCCGGCCTGGCTATGGCTCAGGATGGCGGTGAGCGGCTGGGTCAGTTCGTGCGCGATGCCGGAGGCAAGCTCTCCCATGGCGTTGACGCGGCTGGCATGGGCGAGTTTCGCATCGTGCGAGGCGACGAGCGCGCGTAGCCCCGCTTCCCGAACGGCGCTGCGGGCCTCGGCAAGCCGCTCGACCGCCAGTGCTCCGAGGGCAACCAGAGCCGCCGCGAGAAGCAGCCAGCCCCACGGAATGACCGGCAGCGTCTCGGCTGCGAGCACGAGGCGCAACGGCTGCGTGCTGCTCGCCAGCGGCTGGTCGAACAGCGTGCGCTGTACGGCGGCGGGACCTTCGCTGAGCACGCTCCGGCCATCGAGCAGCAGGCTGACGCGCGTCGTCGGGGCGGGATGGTCGTCGGATGCGATCAGCCGCGCGAGATCGATGGACATCATGACAGCGAGGCGCGCAGGGCCGTCGGTGGGCGACCGCTTGAGGATGTGCAGGAGACCGCCCTGCTCCCTCGGCACGAGCAGGAAGGGCGTGTCGGCCAGCCTGCCGGCAGTGGCGGCGACTTCGGTCGGAACAACGGTACCGAGCAAGGCCGCGGGCGGTTGCTTCGTCAGGTCGAGGACGTCGATGGCCACGATGCGCGGATAGAAGCGGGTGATGCTGGCAATGACCTGCTGCAACGCCTCGGCGGGAGGAGGATCGGAAGCCTGGGCCAGCGCCGACACGCTGGTCAGATGGGCGTCGTGCTGGTCAACCCGCTGGGAGACGAGACGCTGGAGCGCGACACCCTGCGCCGACACCGCCGCAACTATATCCTGACGGGCCTTGAGGAACAGGCCCGCGCCGATCATTGCCAGACACAAGGCCGCGCTCAACCCGACGAGGATGCGGCGGCGGACGGGCGTCATCGGGCAAGGCACTCCGCTGCGGCAATCAACCGCCCGCCTGTCGGAGCGGCTGGTCGTCGACGACAGCCATTCAGGGCACACGGGCCCCTGATCCCGCAAGCGATATCAGATTTTCCCGACGCCAGCCAAATCTCGCCCCGCGTGCCGCGTCTTCAGCGGCACCATTGGCATGCTCGCTGGCGACACCTCTGGCACTCCACCGCAAGAAGGGCCTCCGTCGGGGTGATGACGATCCTGGTCGCGTCGAACAGCGCCACCGAGCCGCTACCGTCGATCAACTGATTGCCCGGTCGCTGCTTGCGCGCGAAACACCGGCGGCTGCAAGCGGGTGCGCATCCGAACGCTGCGCGGTTTGGATGGCGAGAGATACAGGGCTCAACCCCGAAACGGTGAGGGGAAAAGGCCGAACGGACGTGCGACGAGACGGCAAGCGGCATGCGGCCACCGAACCGGATCACCCGCGGTGGAGTTCGCGAATGTGCCGCGCCAGCTCGATGGCGATGTCCGAGGCGCCGGCCGGCGGCAGATAGAGGTTGATCCGAAAGTCGGCGAGCGGCGGCAATCCGCTGTCCGGCGGGATGATATCGAGATCGTCCGGCACGGTGGAAGTCAGCAGCGGCGAGATGGCGATGTCGGCCTCGACCGGCGCGCAGATCGCCTCGAAACTCGCTACCTCGCAGACGAAGCGCCAGTCGCGGCCCGCAGCCTCGAGGGCCTTCAGCGCGATCGGGCGGTGCGGGCAGGTGTCATCGCCGGTCGAGAGCGGCAACGGATCGCGCCGATGGGCGGTGCCATCGCAGGCACCGGCCCAAACGAGCGGATCGATCCGCAGAGTCTCGCCGTGTCGGCCGCAGTCCGGCTGGACGACGATGGCAACGTCCACCTCCCGACGCTCCAGCTGATCGATGAGCCGACCGCTGGTATCGCAGGTGATGGTCACGCGCACGCGCGGCCAGGCGTGGTCGAAGCGTCGCAGGAGAGGTGTCCCGAAGGGCCGGACGAGGTCGGATGGCATGCCAAGCCGGACCTCCCCGTCAAATTCCCGCGCGCTCATCGACGCCCAGAGTTCGTCGTTGCTGCGCACCAGCCGGCGGGCCTGCGCGATCAACCGCTCGCCCTGCGCCGTCAGGCGCACGCCTTTGCGGCTGCGGTCGACGAGGCGGAACCCGAATGTTTCCTCCAGACGCTTCAACTGCAGGCTGACGGCCGCCTGTGTCAGGTTGAGCAGGCGCGCGGCGCTGGTGACGCTGCCGGCTTCGACCACGGCGTCGAGAGCCCGCAGCAGGGCGATGTCGATGTTCCGCATTCGGCACTCACGAATAAGCAACGGCAATGCAAGTCATAATGGAGATTCGATTTCGTTATTGAAAGCGACACCTAGACTGTCATCGCGAGGCGCCGCGCGAACGGGCGACGGATGCCGAACGGGAGGCTGCCGATGCCGGTCGAGGGACGCTTTACGCTGGCCGCGATCCAGGCGCGGCATGTCATGTTCGATCGCGAGGGCGCCACCGACAAGGCCTGCCGCCTGATCGGCGAGGCGGCCGCCGCCGGTGCCACCCTGGCAGCCTTCGGGGAGAGCTGGCTGCACGGCTATCCATTCTTTGCCGACAAGACCTTCAGGCCGCTCAGCTGGGAGGCCATGGCGGACTATCAGGCCCAGGCGGTCGAGGTGCCGAGCCCGACCACCGACAGGATTTGCGCGGCGGCGCGGCGGGCCGGCATCGATGTGGTCATCGGCATCGTCGAACGGGACACCGTCACGCTCGGCACGGTCTATTGCACCCTCCTTTTCATCGGGCGCGAGGGATCGATCCTCGGCCGGCACCGCAAGCTAAAAGGCACGCATGCCGAACGCATCGTGTGGGGCGATGGCGATGCCAGCGGGCTGCGGGTCCACCAGCGCCCCTACGGTCGCATCAGCGGGCTGAACTGCTGGGAGCACAACATCATCCTGCCGACCTATGCGCTGGCGGCGCAGGGAACACATATTCATGTTGCGGCGTGGCCGGGGCGGGAGCCACCCGTCGCGCCCGCCTATCCCGACATCGTCTGGCCGCGGCAGGTGCTGCTGTCGCGTGCCTTCGCATCGCAGGCCGCCTGCTACGTTATCTGTTCAGCCGGCATCAGGACGATCGAGGACATCCCCGAGCGTTACCGCGAACTGTCGACCTACGACCACACCGGACAGAGCTGCATCATCGATCCGCGCGGCGAGATCATCGCCGGACCGGCGGAGGGCGAGACTATTCTCCTCGCGGAAGGTTCGATGGAGGCAGTGCTCGCCGCGAAATCGGCGGTCGACGCCGGCGGGCACTATTCGCGGCCGGACGTGCTGCGCGTGCTCATCGACCGCAGCAGGCCCTCCAACCTGGAATGTCTTGACGATGCCGCGTCTGCGGGCCGGAACCTGCGCGATGCGCTTGGGGAGGCCGATAGCGCCTCCGCATCGTAAGACTTCGCCCCCCCGGTGGAACACGCGCTTCCACATCGCATTCGAGCCACCATCGCCAAGGGCTCCTTCGAGCCCGTGGAACCAACGGTACGCCGCCAGCCGGGCTAGCGGCCGCCACCGGCCCGTTGCCGGGACCGTGCGTCTCCGCAGCAGCCGGGTCAGCCGCCTGAAACGCTAAACCACGGAAGTCGCGCGACAAAACAAAAGCCCGGTCAATCGACCGGGCTAAGGCAGTGCGGGCTGGTGGAGCTAGGGGGATTCGAACCCCCGACCTCTGCAGTGCGATTGCAGCGCTCTCCCATCTGAGCTACAGCCCCGTCCGCGAGCGCGCTTTTAGGGCGTCGCCCGGCGGCGGTCAAGACACAGGGCGTGCTTCTGCGACGCTACCGGCGAAACAGGCTGGTCGCGCGTCGCGCGCGCTATCCCCGCTGATAGTCCCGCCCCTTCACCAGCCGCGCCGGCGAATAGGCCATCACCGTCTCGCCGCGCTGGTTCACGATGCGATTGGCGGTCTTCACGAAGCCACGGCCGGGCTTGCTGGTGGCCCGGGATTCGACCACCTCGCATTCGACGTGGATCGTGTCGCCCGCAAAGGTCGGCGCCTCCACCTTCAGGTCCATGCCGAGAAAGGACAGGCCGACGCCCTGCACCGCCGACTGCATGAGCAACCCCTCGGCGAAGCAGTAGACCAGCGCCCCCGGCACCAGCCGCTTGCCGGCGAACAGCGATTCCCTTTCGAGATAGTCGAGATTGGTGAACAGCACCTCGACCATGCCGGTCACGCCGACGAAAGCGGTGATGTCGGCGTCCGTCACCGTCCGGCCGATGGTCCTGAAGCGGAAGCCGACGGGCGTGTCCTCCCACCGGAACCCAAGGCCGACCGTCGGTATTGTCTCGCTTGCCGTCATGAACCACTCCCCTGGCGCCTGTCATGGCACCTCGGCGGGCATCATGGCGCGGCGGGGCTCATCGGCAAGCGGGCCGTCAGGCGCATGCCGGTGATCGCCACCAGCAGCGTGAACCAGATCGGATCGGCGCGCAGGAAGAAGAAGCTCTCCATGCAGCCGAGATAGATACCGAACATCCAGAGCTGCAACCAGAGCGTCCGCGTCGCCGGATCGGCACCGATGCGCCGCGCCCGGGCATCGTCCCTGAACGGCTGGACCACCACATAGGCGATGGTGAGGACGAGGCCGATAATGCCAAGATTGAGGGCCGTATCGAGGAAGCTGTTATGGCCGTTGGCGGCGCTGCCTGCCCACTGCTCGCTGTCCTCGACGCCGAAACGGGTGCTCTCCAGCGTCCAGAACGACTGGAAACCGAAGCCGGTCCACGGCCGCTCCGCGAACTTCTCAAGAGCGAAAGCCCATACGTCGGCGCGGCCGGTAAATGACGCATCAACCGGCAGCGCCGCCACGAAGGCGCCGACCGCCGGGCTGAGCACGGAACCGACGCCGATGGTAAGCAGGCCGACGAGCGGCGAATAGACGAGGACGGCACGCATGAAGACCGAGCGGATGCCGCTGGCGAGGCCGCTCAGCAGCAGCACCGCCACGATGATGATGATCGAGCTTTTGGCGCCGGTCATGACCACGAAGATCAGCGAGAGGACGACGAGCAGCCCGCCCGCGATCGGCAACCCCGTGCGGATCGCAAAAATGCCGATGAAGACCATGGACGAGAACACGCCGCCGGCAATGTTCTTGTGGCCGAAAACGCCGCGCCAATCGCCGGCAAGCCGCTGCTCGACCAGGTCGGTCGCCTGGTGAACCGTCAGTTCCGGGACCAGAAGGACGCCGACATAGGACAGCGCTACGACGAACAGGGCAGTGCCTGCGAGCAGCCTGGCGAAATCGTCGCGGTCGCGCGGCAGCAGGCAGACGAGGGCGGCCACCGCCAGCACGGCGCAGGACAGGATGAAGCGCCGCAGCGAGGCGGAAAAGTCGACAGAGACGAGGACGTTGAGGGCGATATAGCCAAGGAGGACGATCAGAGCGGGATCGAGAAAGACCGTCCAGAACGCCCGGCGTCGCGCATAGGCGCCGGCCGCTACCAGCGCCGCCGCAAGGCCGAACAGGACGTAGGTCCAGAAATCATTGCCGCTGGTGAGCGCGAGCAGGTCGTTGCTGGACAGGTTGCCGAAGGCTTCGAGCCCGATCCAGACGAGGCACCAGATCGCCACGAACAGTGCCGAGCGCACCGCGCGCAGTAAACCGTCCAGTCCGGCCAGCGGCGGAACGGCGAAAGCTTGCGGCAGCATACGATCGGTCGGCACGAAGAGGGTCCTGAGCCCGCACGCAGGCGGCGGCAGGCCGAGAATTAAGGACGGCGGCGGCGCCCGGCAAGCAAATGCTGCGCCTATGGTGAAGCGCTGGTGCGGCCGCAGCATCCTGCAACCGCGGGGTACATGGTCCGATGCGTCAAAATTGATGCGAACTTTCGCGAATGCGTTGAGCAACCGCTGACTCTGCGGCAATCCGCACCCGCTACGCCCGTGGAACTCGTTCAATTGCCGAAAATATTTACGAGCATGGTGTCATAGTGAAGGCAGCAACCGCCGATTGCGTGCCGCTCCGGCGGCGACAATTGCCGCCCGGGAAGGTCGCTGATGGTGGAAGACCACGCAGGCAGCCAGCATGCAAACGGACAGGTCGACGGCGTCCTGATCGCGGCGCTCGAGCAATCGATCGACGCCGTGGTGATCATCGACGGCGGCAACGAGGTTTCGTTCTTCAATGCCGCGGCTGAGCGCCTCTGGGGCCGCGACCGCGCCGACGTGCTCGGGCAGAACGTCCGCATGCTGGTGCCTGAGACCGTCCGGCCGCACCATGACGGCTATGTCGACGCCAACCGCGCCGGCGGCTCGGACAAGCTCGTCGGCACCATCGTCGAGGTGCCGATCCATCGGCCCGACGGGACAAGGCGCGTCGGCTCGTTGTCGCTCTCGCGCATCAGGGCGGGCGGCGAGATTCACTACGCGGCCTTCGTGAAGGACGTGACAGACGAGGTCCGGCGCCGCGAGGATCTCTACCTCCTGTCGCTGGTCGCCAACGAGACCGACCGCGTCGTCCTCATCACCGACGAGCACCAGAAGGTCGTCTACTGCAACGCCGCCTTCACGCAGCTCTTCGGTTACGAGCGCGACGAGGTGATCGGCCGCGTTCCGGTGGCGCTGCTCGCAGGCCGCCATAGCGACCCGGAAGTCGTCAGGCAGTTGAACAAGGTCGCCCGCAACCAGCACGGCCTGACGCTGGAAACCATCAGCTACGGCAAGGACGGCCGGGAGATCTGGATTTCGGTCACCGTCAATCCGGTCTTCGGCGCGGACGGGGCATTCCGCCATGCCGTATCGGTCGTCGCCAATGTCACCGAAACGCGGCAGACGCAGGTCCTGCAGCAGACCGTGCTGGAGGCGGTCGCCAAGGACCAGACCCTTCCCGAGATAGCCGCTCTCATCTGCCGGCAGGTCGAAGCCATCGCACCGGGCGTCGTGTGTTCCGTGCTGCGGGTCGATCGCGACGGCATCATCCACCCGCTCGCCTGTCCGAGCCTGCCCGAACACTACTCGCAGGCCCTCGAAGGCCTGCCGATAGGCCCCTCGACCGGCTCCTGCGGCACCGCGGCCTGGCGAGCCGAGCCGGTGGTGGTCGAGGACATCGCCACAGATCCGCTATGGGCCCCTTACAAGGACCTCGCCCTGCCGCTCGGCCTCGTGGCCTGCTGGTCGACGCCGATCAAACTGAAGGACGGGCGTGTCGCGGGCACCTTCGCCTTCTACTTCCGCGAAAAGCGGGCGCCCAGCACCTGGCACGAGCGGCTGGTGGAATCCTGCGTGCATCTCTGCGCGCTGGCCATCGAGCGCCACGAGGAAAAGGCCCACATCGCACAGCTCGCCTATTTCGACACGCTGACCGGCCTGCCGAACCGCACGCGGCTCGGCGGCGAGATCGACGAATGCATCGCGCGCGCGGCCAACGAGAACCGGCCGATGGCCGTGCTGTTCCTCGATGTCGACAACTTCAAGGATGTCAACGACACGCTCGGCCATTCGGCGGGCGATGCACTGCTCGTCGAGATCGCCCGGCGGCTGCAGAAGCAGTTGCGCGCGGGCGACGTCGTCAGCCGGCTCGGCGGCGACGAATTCGTCGTCATCCTCAACGACTGCGAAGCGGCCAATGCCTCGGCCGTAGCCGACCGTATCCTCGCGGCCCTCGCCCAGCCCATCGAGATCGACGCCATGGCGCTGCCGGTCTCGGCAAGCATTGGCATCAGCCTGTTTCCCGAGGACGGCCGCGACCGCGAAGCCCTGCTCAAGCACGCCGACACGGCGATGTACGAGGCCAAGAGCGCCGGGCGCGGCACGCATCGCTTCTTCTCGCCCGAGATGAACCGCATCGCGCAGGAGCGCCTGCTGATGGGCGCGGCCCTCAGCGAGTCCCTGGCCCTCGGGTTGCTCGAACTCCACTACCAGCCGCAGATCGAGGCGGACAGCGACGCGATTCATGGCGTCGAGGCCCTCGCCCGCTGGCGGCATCCGGCCTTCGGCGAGGTCTCGCCCGCACGCTTCATCGCGGTTGCCGAGGAATGCGGTCTGATCGAGGGCATCGGCGAATGGGCCCTGCGCGAGGCCTGCCGCCAGATGGCCGAATGGCGCCGCCGCGGCGTCGAAATCCCCACGGTCTCGGTCAACCTGTCGCCGCTGCATTTCCGCAACCGCCGCCTGCCCGACCTCATCGCCGAGGCGACGGCGTCAGCGGGCCTGCCCGCCAGCGCGCTGACCGTGGAGATCACAGAGGGCGTGATGATGGACGATTGCCCTTCCACGGCCGCCACGATCGAGCAGGTCGCCGGCCTCGGCGTCCGCCTCTCCCTCGACGATTTCGGCACCGGCTATTCCAGCCTCGCCTCGATCTCCACCCTGCCGATCGAGGAAATCAAGCTCGACCGCAGCTTCGTGAGCGATCTCGGCGCCGACAAGAACGCGCGGGCCGTCGCCTCGGCCGTGGTGCGTATCGGACGCAGCCTCGGACTGACCGTCGTCGCCGAAGGTGTCGAGACGGAGGCCCAGCGCCGATTCCTGCAGGGGCTCCGCTGCCACGTGCTCCAGGGCTATCTCTTCGCCCCGGCCATGCGCGTCGCCGAACTTGAGACCTGGCTCGCAGCGCGAAGCGGCGGCACCGCCAGCCGCGTCGCCTGATCTGTCTCATATCTCGATGCGCGCCGGCTCCTGCACCGTCTCGGAGACATAGCTGCGGCAGAGGCAATTCGACCCGAGGTAGCAGGTCGACGCATCGGCCCGTTCCAGCCGCACGCCGCAGATCATCCGCGCCAGGGCCTTCTCGCCGCTCGATCCGAGCACCTCGCCCCTGATGCGCCGGGCGCGTGGCACCGGACCGAAGAAGATGCGCGTGCGCACGAAGGGACGCGGCCTCGTCAGCACGGCCTCCGCGCGCGTGCGCAGGGTCTTCATGCTGAAAGGGCGCGCGACATATTCGTGGACGCCCGCCGTCACGGCACCGAGCACCGAGGACTGCGTCGTGCGCCCGCTGATCAGCACGACCGGCGTGAACTGGACCCCCGTCGAGGACCGGCGCAGGAGCTGGGTCACCTCCGCGCCGTCGAGACCGATGAGCCGGCAGCCGATCACGAGCAGGCCGGGGCGCTGCCGCTCGACCATTTCGAGAGCCTCGTAGCCGGTCCGGCACTCGATCACCTTGCCGAGGCCGCTCAGCGCCGACCGGATCAGCCGGCGCGAGAAGGACTGGTCGTCGGCGACGACGATGGTCGTGGCGGCGGGGCGCGGCAGGCCGGGAACGGAGGGCACGGGAGGTGCATGACCTATGGGAATGTTCTACCCGCTGTATGCGCCGCCGAACTTAAGACGGGATTAAGCCGGCCTCACTCGGCAGGCGTCTCCACAGGCTTGCTCTCTCCCGTCGCCGCCTTCCGCCGCGGCGTCACCAGCTTGAAGAAGAGCGGAATGAAGATGATGGCGATGACCGTCGCCGCCAGCATGCCGCCGATCACGCCGGTCCCGATCGAATGCCGGCTCGCCGAGCCCGCGCCGGTGGAGCGCGCCAGCGGCAGCACCCCGAGGATGAAGGCGAGCGAGGTCATGATGATCGGCCGGAAGCGCAGCTTTGCCGCCTCCATCGCCGCATCGTAGGCGTCCAGCCCCTGCTGGTAGCGCTGCGAGGCGAACTCGACGATGAGGATGGCATTCTTGGCGGCAAGGCCGATCAGCGTGACGAGCCCGATCTGGAAATAGACGTCGTTCTCCAGCCCCCTGAGCCAGACCGCCACCAGCGCCCCGAACACCGCGAAGGGAACGGCGGTGATCACCGCCAGCGGCAGCGACCAGCGCTCATATTGCGCCGCAAGGATCAGGAACACCATGACGATGCCGAACAGGAAGCCCTGGTAGCCGGTGCCCGCCGTCGACAGTTCCTGATAGGCCGAACCGGTCCACCCGATCGTGTATTCCGACGACAGCGTGGAACGCACCACCTCCTGCATCGCCGCGATCGCCTGCCCCGAGGAAAAGCCGGGCGCCGGCTGGCCCAGAATCTTGGCCGAGGGGAAGATGTTGAAACGGTCGACCTGATCCGGGCCGACGACTCGCGTCACGGTTACCAGTTCGTTCAGCGGTACCATGGAGCTGGTCGACGAGCGCACGAAGACGTGCCTGAGGTCGTCGGGCGTCATCCGGAAGTCGGCCTCCGACGACAGGTTGACGCGATAGGTGCGGCCGAACAGCGAGAAGTCGTTGACATAGAGGCTGCCGAATGACGACTGCATCGTCTCGAAAATGGTCGAGATCGGAATGCCGATCGACTTCGCCTTGTCGATGTCGACGTCGATCCGGAATTGCGGCACCGAGGTCGAGAACAGGTTCTGCACGCCGGCCAGTTCGCGGCGCTGGCTGGCGGCCTGGACGACGCGGTTGGCCGCCTCCGCAAGGTTCGAGAGCGAGCCGCCCGAGCGATCCTGAAGATAGAGCTCGAAGCCGCCCGTCGTGCTCATGCCCTGGATCGGCGGCGGGTTGAAGCCGATGACGATACCGTCACGGAACTTGGCGTTGATGGCGCCGAGCTGCGGCGCAAGATTGCGCGCGTCCTGCGACGCGACGCGACGCTCCGACCAGTCCTTCAGCGTCAGGAACGAGATGCCGGCATTGGTCTTCTGGCCGCCCGACAGCAGGTCGAACCCGGCGAAGGTCACGACGGCGGCGACCGCCGGATTGCGCGCAGCCTCGGCGCTGGCGACACTCGTCACCTCGCGCGTGCGCGCAACGGAGGCGGCCGGCGGCAGCACCGTGACGAGGAAGACATAGCCCTGGTCCTCGTTCGGCACGAGCGAGGACGGCACCCGCTGGAACAGCACCCACAGGCTGCCGAGCAGGCAGGCGAACACGGCAATGCCGAGGAAGGCGCGCTTGAGGAAGAACGACACGCTGCCGGTATAGCGGCGCGTCACCCAGTCGAAGCCGCGGTTGAACCAGCGGAACGGACGCGCCGGCTCATGGTGGCCGGGCTTGAGGATCAGCGCGCAGAGCGCCGGCGTCAGCGTCAGCGCGACGATGCCGGAAATCACCACGGAGATGGAGATCGTCACCGCGAACTGGCGGTAGAGCTCGCCGGCGAGGCCGCCGAGGAACGACACGGGGATGAACACGGCGCAGAGCGTCAGCACGATGGCAACGATGGGACCAGACACCTCCTCCATGGCCTTCACCGCCGCCTCGCGCGGCGGCAGCTTCTCCTGCGTCATGATCCGTTCGACGTTTTCGAGAACGATGATCGCGTCATCGACCACGATGCCGATGGCCAGCACCATGCCGAACAGGGTCAGGAGGTTGATGGAGAAGCCGAGCATGTACATGCCGGCGAAGGTGCCGATCAGCGACACCGGCACGGCAATGATCGGAATGAGCGTCGCGCGCAGGCTCTGGAGAAAGATGAATACGACCAGCGTGACGAGCAGGATCGCTTCGATGAAGGTCTTGATGACCTCCTGGATCGACACCTCGACGAAGCGCGTCGTGTTGAACGGGATGTCGTAGCGCATGCCTTCGGGGAAGCGGCGCGCGATGGTATCCATGGTCGACTTCACTGTTTCGGCGACCTGGAGGGCATTGGCGCCCGGCTGCAGGAAGATGCCGAGCGGCACGGCCGGCGCGCCGTTGAACGTGCCTGTGAAACCGTAGGTCAGCGCGCCGAGTTCGACGCGCGCGACGTCCTTCAGCCGCAGCGCGCCGCCGTTCTCGTCCGAGCGGATGATGATGTTCTCGAACTGGGCGGGATCGGCCAGCCGCCCCGGCGTGGTCACCGAATAGGTGAAGTCCTGGAACTGCTGCATCGGCTCTTCGGAGAACCGGCCGGCGGCATATTGCGAGTTCTGTTCGCGGATGGCTGCGGCAATGTCGCTCGGCGTCAGGTTGTACTGCGCCACCTTGTCCGGTCGCAGCCAGACGCGCATCGAATAATCCGAGGCGCCGAAAAGCTGCGCGTCGCCGACACCCGGCACGCGGCGCAGGTCGTCGAGGATGTTGATCAGCGCATAGTTCGACATGAAGATCGGGTCGTATCGCCCGCCGGGCGAGGACAGCGTGATCACCTGCAGGATCGAGGTCGAGCGCTTCTGCACGGTCACGCCCTGGCGCGTGACCTCGGCCGGCAGCAGCGGCAGGGCGCGCTGAACCCGGTTGTTGACGTTGATCGCCGCCTGGTCCGCATCGGTGCCGATCTCGAACGTGACCGTCAGGCTCATCGAACCCGCGCCGGATGAGGTCGAGCGCATGTAGATCATCTTCTCGACGCCGTTGATCTGCTGCTCCAGCGGCGCGGCCACCGTCGCCGCCACCGTCTCGGCGGTGGCGCCGGGATAATTCGCGGTGATCACGACGTCCGGCGGGACGATCTCGGGATATTGCGCGATCGGCAGGGCACGCATCGACACGAGGCCCGCGAGGACGATGACGATGGAGATGACCGACGCGAAAACCGGGCGGTCGATGAAGAACCTGGAGATCACGGCCGGCCCCCGCTGTTCGAAGCCTGCGGCGCCGGAGGGGCGGGCACCGCGCGGACGGGACCGCTCGGCCTGACGCGGATGACGCCGTCGACGATCACCTTGTCGCCGTCGTTGAGGCCCTCGCGGATGATCCAGGAATCGTTGAGTTCGCGATCGAGCCGCACGGGTCGCACCTGCGCGTTGGACTGGGCATCGACGACATAGACGAAGGGTCCCTGCGGCCCCTGATTGATCGCCCGCTTCGGGATGACCATCGCCTTGGGCATGGTCAGGCCCTGCAGGTTGACGCGGACAAACTGCCCGGGCAGCAGTTCGCCCTCGGTGTTCTGGAAGATCGCCCGAATCTGGATCGTGCCCGTACGCGGATCGACCGTGCGCGAGCGCGTGTCCGGCTTGCCTATGCGCGAATAGAAGGTGCCGTCGCCGAACTGGATCTGCACGCCGATGGTCTCCCAGTCGAGCGGCTTGTCCCGATGCCGGTCCATCTCCTGGAACTCGCGCAGCTCCCGCTCGGTGGTCGAATAGTTCACATAGGCCGGATCGAGCTGGGTGATGGTCGTCAGCAGGGTTTGCTGGGCCTGGATCAGCGTGCCCTCCGGCGGGACGCCGATCGCCGTCGGCCCGGCGACGGACGCCTTGACCACCGTGTATTCGAGATTGAGCTTGGCCGTGGACACGTCGGCCTCGGCCGCCTGCAGCGCCGCGCGCGCCTGATCTCGCGCCGCGGTCGCGTCGTCCAGCTGCCGCGGCGTCGCGATGCCGCGCTGGTTGAGCTGCTCGGCGCGGCCGAAATTCTCTTCGGCCAGCTTCAGGGCCGCCTGGCTCTGCGCCATCTGCGCATTGGCGCGCGCGAGCGTTGCCTCGTAGGGACGCGGGTCGATGCGGAACAGCACGTCGCCGACCTTGACCGCTGCGCCTTCGGAATATTCGCGCTTGAGCAGGATGCCGCCGACCTGGGCGCGCACCTCCACGACACGGAAGCCCGCGACCCTGCCGGCATATTGCAGCGGCAGCGGCGTGTCGGCGGCCTTGACCTCGACGACGGTCACCTCCGGCGGCGGCGGAGCGCCTGCCGGCTGCGCCACGGCAGGCGGCTGCTGCCGACCGAGGAACCACCAGCCCGCAGCGGCTCCCGCGGCCAGGATGACGACGACGGCGAGAACCCGACCAGCGGATCGGCTCATGGGAAGCTCTCCATGGTCTCGTGGGGGAGACCCAGCAAACGCGAAGATGGTCGGACCGTTGCGGCCATACAGGCAACACATCGTCGCGCCGTCTCATCGACGGGCGCCGAGGCATTTCCGCGCAACCTGTCCGCCTGTCATGATCGTCATGTGGCGGGCGCGCCGGTATCGGGCGCAAGTCCGGTCCGCCCCGGCAAGGACGCGGGAACGCATGCGGACAATGACTTTGCGCGCCGCGATCCGCAACCCCTCTCGCCACGCGCGCCTGGGGGTCTCGGGAGCGATTGGCAAGCGAACGATGCGCGGATCGGGCCCCGCGTCCACTCGCGGCGATTCTACCGGCGTTCGAGCAGCCCGACCTTTGCCAGCCGGCGGCAGAACGCGAGCGCAGCGTCTCCGCCGAGAGAAGCGGGCGCCGCGCCCGTGCTGAGCCGCTCCAGCCAGCCGAGTTCGACCGAGGTCAGCTTCTCGGCCGCCCCGGCCCAGCGCAACTCCGCGCCGTCGCCGACCGGCACGACGTGGTGGTGGATCGCATCGGCCAGAACCAGCATGTCGTCCGGGCCCGGCTGCGGGTGAACGAGGCCGCGCGCGGCCATCGGCATGCGATCCGAGGCGAGCTGCTGAAGGAACTGCATCGCAACGAGGTCCATCGCCTCGTCGCTGGCAATCGCTGCAAGCTTCTCCCGCGCGGCTTCGACAAGCCCGGCGCGCGTGGCCTCATTGCCGATGCGCCAGGTGCGGAACGACTGCCTCAGGCCGGCGTCGCGCGCCTCCATCTGGTCGATGGCCGACCGCAAGGCATCCGCCCAGCTCGGCTCCAGAAGGCCGATGGTCGCATGCAGCGAGGGCTCGCCCCCCTCCTGCACGGACGCATCGTGCAGCACGCCGCGCGGGACGTAGAGCACGTCGCCGGCATTCAGGACGACCTCCTTGCCCGCGGCCGCGTCATGCCTATGCAGCTTGGCGTCCCAGCGCGTCTGGCGCGTCGCATGGGGCACGATGGCATCGTCCCAGACGCGCCAGCGCTTTGATCCCGAGACCTGGAGCACCAGCACGTCGTGCGTGTCGAAATGGGTGCGGAACCCCTGCGCGTCCGGCGGCGTCAGGTAGATATTGGCCTGCACGGCATGGAGGAACAGCTTTTCCAGCCCCCGGCAGAAATCAGCGAGCGGACGATGAAGCTCGTGGAACTGCGACACCACCAGCGTCGCGCCGCCGTCGAACAGGGGAAACAGCCGCGACGGATCGACCTTGCCGTCGGGATAGGTGAATTCATCGTCGGGGATACCGGCGCTGCCGTTGCGGCCGCTGTCGGCGAGGCCGACGCGCGGCACCTGCGCTGTGTCGGTGCGCAGGAAGGCATCGAGATCGGCGATCGACAGAAGGCGTGCAAATCGCGCCCTGTCTTCGTTGCGGAAGTGACGGGCCCGGCCCTCCTCGCGCAGCGCGAAGACCTGATCGACGGACAGCGCCCTGAAAGCGAGCGCGAAGGCATCCGCCGCGAGCGTCATGGCATTCCTCGCCAGAATGAGCTCAGGCTACCAGCCGCGCCCGCGGCCGCGCGGGTCGCGCGGATCGTTGTCCGTCACGCGCACGCGCCGGCGATAGACACGGACCCGGCCGCGCCCTTCCGCATCATAGGGGTCGGCATCGGTGCCGCGACGGCGCACGAAGCGGCCCCGTCCGCGGCCTTCGCGGTCGTAAGGGTCGCTGTCGGTGACGCGCAGGCGCTGCGCTTCGGCCGGGGTCGAGGTCGTGACCGTGGCGGCGGTCGCGATGGTCGCCGCGCCGAGCATGGTCTTGAAGAAGAACAGGCGGCGGTCGAGTTCGGGCGCCATGCCCTCGGCGGGCCTGTCGGCAACCGGACCGTCATTCTCGATATCAGCCATCTCGGTGTCAGCCACGAGGCCCTCCCTTGCCGCCGTTCTCCTGAAACACAGTAAAACGGTTCTAAGGAGGACAGATTGCCACAGGGCGGCGAACCCGCTCAAGCGGCAATTTACGTATGGGGAGCTGTCGGGATCGGGATGGCCTGCGTGGAAGGGAGGAGACCGCGCTCAAGGGGTCGCAGATTGCGGTCCCCTCCCGTCCGAGCCAGTGAGCCGGCAACGCAAGATACCTGACGCCGGTTCGCGATGATCTCTGCACGGCCGGTGCCATTCCGATCGGCGGCGCAGCCAACCAACATGTGGTATTCACGGCACCCTTTAGCACCATATCTTGAAAGAGGGCCTGCCAACCGGTCCTGGCCTCTCCCGGAATGGCTCTCGCATTCTGCAAGGCTGTCGCAGATTGCGAGACACGGCCCGATTCTGGCACCGCGCGTGCCAGCCGCGTGCTTTCCGTTGCGCTCGGCGGCGCGCTCCTATAGATGCACCGCAACACGAATTCATGCGGGTCCGCGTCTCCAAACCGGGACCCGCTTTTTGTATTGGCCGGACCGGACGCCCTCCCATGTCTATGCGCAACATCGCCATCATCGCCCACGTCGACCACGGCAAGACCACGCTCGTCGACAAGCTTCTCCAGCAATCCGGCTCGTTCCGTGAGAACCAGCGCGTCGCCGAGCGTGTCATGGACTCCAACGACCTCGAGAAGGAGCGCGGCATCACCATCCTCGCCAAGGCGACCTCGGTCGTCTGGAAGGACACGCGCATCAACATCGTCGACACGCCGGGACACGCCGATTTCGGCGGCGAGGTCGAGCGCATCCTCTCGATGGTGGACGGCGCCATCGTGCTGGTCGACGCCGCCGAGGGTCCGATGCCGCAGACCAAGTTCGTGGTCGGCAAGGCGCTGAAGATCGGCCTGAAGCCCATCGTCGCCATCAACAAGATCGACCGTCCCGATGCCCGCCACGTCGAGGTCATCAACGAGGTCTTCGATCTCTTCGCCGCGCTCGACGCCACCGACGAGCAGCTCGACTTCCCGATCCTCTACGGGTCCGGCCGCGAGGGCTGGATGGCCGAGAAGCCGGAAGGTCCGATAGACCAGGGCCTCGCCCCCCTGTTCGACCTCGTGCTGCGCCATGTGCCGGAGCCGAAGGTCGAACCGCAGCCGTTCCGCATGCTCGGCACGCTGCTCGAAGCCAACCCCTTCCTCGGCCGCATGATCACCGGCCGCATCTCGTCCGGCACGGTGAAGCCGAACCAGTCGATCAAGGTGCTCGCCCGCGACGGCAGCGTCGTCGAGACCGGCCGCGTCTCCAAGATCCTCGCTTTTCGCGGCATCGAGCGTCAGCCGATCGAGGAAGGCGTCGCTGGCGACATCGTCGCCATTGCCGGCCTGTCCAAGGGCTCGGTCGCCGACACCTTCTGCGACCCGTCCGTCGACACCGCCATCCAGGCGCAGCCGATCGATCCGCCGACCGTCATGATGGGCTTCATCGTCAACGATTCGCCGCTGGCCGGCACCGAGGGCGACAAGGTCACCAGCCGCATGATCCGCGACCGCCTGTTCAAGGAGGCCGAGGGCAACGTCACGCTGAAGATCGAGGAGAGCCCGGACAAGGACACGTTCTTCGTCTCCGGCCGCGGTGAATTGCAGCTCGCCATCCTCATCGAGACCATGCGCCGCGAGGGCTTCGAACTCGCCGTGTCGCGTCCGCGCGTCGTCTTCCAGAAGGGCGAGAACGGCACAACCCTCGAGCCGATCGAGGAAGTGCTCATCGACGTGGACGAGGAGCATTCCGGCGTCGTCGTCCAGAAGATGAGCGAGCGCCGCGCCGAGATGGTCGAGATGAAGCCCTCCGGCGGCAACCGCCTGCGGCTGGTCTTCCACGCCCCCACCCGCGGTCTGATCGGCTACCAGTCGGAGCTTCTCACCGACACGCGCGGCACCGCGATCATGAACCGCCTTTTCAAGGCCTACGAGCCCTACAAGGGCGAGATCCCCAGCCGCGTCAACGGCGTGCTGATCTCGAACGACATCGGCGAGGCCGTGGCCTACGCCATGTGGAACCTCGAGGACCGCGGTCCGATGATCATCGACCCGGGCGTCCGCATCTATCGCGGCATGATCATCGGCATCCACAACCGCGACAACGACCTCGAAGTGAACGTGCTTAAGGGCAAGAAGCTCACCAATATCCGCACGACCTCCAAGGACGAAGCCGTTCGCCTGACCCCGCCGATCCGCATGACGCTGGAAAAGGCTCTGGCCTGGATCCAGGACGACGAACTGGTCGAGGTGACGCCGAAGTCGATCCGCGTCCGTAAGACCCATCTCGACCCGAACGACCGCAAGCGCGCCGAGAAGGCGAAGGAGGCGGTGGCGTAAAGGCTGCCGCTCAGAACCGCTCCGCCGCGAAGGGCGCCGTCGGGATCGACGTTGCCTCGCCTGCGATGATCTCGGCGACCACCTTGCCCGTGATCGGCCCGGTCGACAGGCCGATATGACCGTGGCCGAAGGCGAAGACGACATGGGGGTGGCGCGGCGCGCGGCCGATCACCGGCAGACCGTCTGGCGTCGAGGGCCGCGACCCGTGCCACGGGCCGGGCTCGACGGCATCGCCGACCGCCAGCGTCGCGCGCGCTTCCGTCTCTACCGCATCGATCTGCGCGAGGTTCGGCGGCGCATCGCGGCGGGCGAGTTCCACGCCCGACAGCACCCGGAGGCCCGCATTCATCGGCGAGACGATGTAGCTGCCGCCGGTGTCGTAGATCGGCCGCGACAGCTTGTGCTCGCCGGCATCGGTGAAATGGCGGTGATAGCCGCGCTCGGCCGCGAGCGGCAGGCGATAGCCCATGGCGCGCGTCAGGTCGTGCGAGGCCGCCCCCGTCGCAACGACGACAGTCCCGGCTCGCACCTCTCCGCCGCCTTCCAGCAGCACTTTGGCGCCGTCGCCGTCCTCGGCGATATCAGCCGCCTTCGTGTGAACGAACGAGACACCCCTGCCCCGCGCCGCCGCCTCATAGGCCTGCACCAGTCCGCCGGGATCGAGCACCGATCCCGTCTCGGTATGCCAGACCGCCTTGGCGAAGCGCCGCTTCAGCGCCGGCTCGAACTGCGGCAGCTCCGCCCCGTCGATGACCTCGAAGCCGATGCGGTACTGCGCCAGCAGTTCGCGCTCCAGCGCGGTGCCGGCGAAGGCCTCCTCGGTGCGGTAGAGCTTCATCCAGCCGCGCCGGATGATGAGGTCACGGACACCGATCTCGTCGGCAATGCGCCAGTGCTCGTCGAAGGACGCCGCGCAGAGCGGGTCGAGCGCAGCAGCGGCCTCCCGCCACGCGGCCTCGTTGCAGCGCCTCATGAACGCAAGAAGCCAGGGCGCGAAAGCCAGGAGCGAGCCGTAGTCGACACGGATCGCATTCTCGCGGTTCAGCGCATAGCGCGGCAGCTTCTTGAGCAGCCCGGGCGCTGCCACCGGAAACAGCGAGCCCCGCGAGATGACGCCCGCATTGCCGTAGCTCGTCGCATCGCGGATGCCGCCGGGATCGATGACCGTGACAGCGAGTCCGCGCGCCCGGCAGGCGAGCGCCGTCGCCAGCCCGACAATGCCCCCGCCGACGATGGCTACGTCGCTGCGCGGGCCAGCGCTCACCGTTCGACCTTCGGGTGCGTGCCTTCGCCGAGGTCCCAGTAGAGCCCGGCCATCAGGCCGATCGCCTCGCGCACCAGCGCGCTCGGCACATGTTCGTTGGGCGCGTGCTGCGAGCAGCCGGGATAGGAGTGCGGCACCCAGATCGTCGGCATGCCGAGGATTTCGGAGAACACGTCGTTCGGCAGCGATCCCCCGGCATTGGGAATCACCGCCGGTTTTTTGTTGGTGGTGAGCGCGATGGAGGACGCAGCCCACTGCACCCAGGGGTGGTCGGGGTCCGTGCGCGTCGCCTTGAACGGCGCGTCGCGGCTGCTCGTCACCTCGACATCGGAGAAGCCGTGGCGCACGAGGTGCCTGCGGATCGCCGGGATGAAGCCGTCGGGGTCGGAACCGACCACGGTCCTGATCTGGCAGGTGGCGCGCGCCGAGGGCGGCACGGCGTTCTGCGGATTGACGATATCGCCCGCGCCGATGGCGAGAATCTCGAACGTGTTCCAGCCATAGACCTTCTCGGCCGGCGTGAAGCCGATCTCGCCCCACCAGGGCTCGATCTGCGGCCCGCCGGGAATGCTGGCCGGCTCGACATCGGCGAGGGCGCGGCGCACCGAATCCGGAAGCTCTTTCGGCAGCAGTTCGTGGACCAGCACCTGCCCCGTCGGGCTGACGATGGTCGACAGCGCATGGGCTAGCCGGATCGCCGGATTGGACAGGAGCCCACCCCAGTTGCCGGAATGGTGGCCGCCCTCCCGGGCATCGATGGCGAAGTCGATGCGCACCGCGCCGCGCGAGCCGAGGCAGAGCGTCGGCCTGTCGGCAGTCAGCCGCGGCCCGTCCGAGCCGATCAGGATATCCGCCTTGAACAGGTGGGCATATTCGCGCGCGAGATCGTGCAGGCCGGCGGAACCCACCTCCTCGCCCATCTCGATGAGGTAGCGCACGTTGAAGCCGAGCCTGCCGCGCGTCTCGATCACCGCGCGCAGCGCCTCGATATTGATCGCGTGCTGCCCCTTGTTGTCGACGACGCCGCGGCCGTACCAGCGCTCCCCGGTATCGTCGAGCGTCCAGGGGTCGCGGCCCTCCTGCCACTGCCCCTCCATGCCGGCGACGACGTCGCCATGGCCGTAGCCGAGCACGGTGACGAGCGCCGGGTCCTCGATCCGCTCCGCGAGCAGGAACGGCCCCTTGGCCTTGGGATGGGTCAGCGTCCGGCAGGAAAAGCCGAGCGCCTCCAGAGAGGGCTGCATCTCCTCGGCGAGATAGCGCGCGAGATCCGGCGCGCGCGCCGGGTTCTGGCTTTCGGTCGGGATGGCAATGCGACGCGCGAAGATCGCCTTCAGGCGCCCGTCGTCGAACATCTCATGGGCGGCGGCGATGGCGGTGGAGCGGGTCATGACGGCCTCTGGCGGATTTTCTTGATTTCTAGCGCAAACGGACGCGGCACGGACAGCGGCGGCGCTGCATGACAGAGCGCCGATCCCTGCTGCCGTCAGTCGTGGCTCTTGGGCGCGGTCACGTCGCGCAGGCCGTCGCCGATCATGTTGATGGCAAGGACCAGCAGCGCCAGCGCAGCGCCGGGAATGGCGATCAGCCAGAACGAGAAGAACATGAAGTTCTTCGCTTCCGAAATCATCAGCCCCCAGGACGGCAGCGGCGGCTGGACGCCGAGGCCGAGGAAGGACAGCGCAGCCTCCAGCAGGATCGCGCTTGCCGCTTCGACCGTGCCGACCACGATGAGGTGCGGCATGACGTTGGGCAGCACCTCGCGCAGGATGATGCGCAACTGGCTGGAGCCGCCGGCCCGCGCCGCTTCGACATAATCGAGCGAGCGCACCTGCTGCGTCGCCGAGCGCATGACCACCGCGAAGCGGTCCCATTTGAGCAGGCCGAGGACGGCGATGACGATGCCGAGCGTGCCGCCGACCATCGCTACCACGGCGAGCGCCACCAGCACTACCGGCAGCGCCAGTCGCGTCGTGATGATGAAGGTGATCGCCATGTCGACACGGCCGCCGAAATAGCCGGCCGCAAGGCCGAGCGCCGTTCCGATAGTCCCGGAGATCAGCATGACCGCGAGCCCGATCAACAGCGATATCTGCGCGCCGTAGAGCGTCCGCGAAAGATAGTCGCGACCGAGATTGTCGGTGCCCAGCGGATGGAGCCAGGTGCCGCGTTCGTACCAGATCGGCGGCACGAGGCGGTTGTTGAGGTCCTGCGCGTAGGGGTCGTGCGGCGCGATGAGCGGCGCCAGCAGGGCGATCAGCACGATCACCCCGAAAATGGCGCTGCCGATGAGAAGGCCCTTGTGGCGCAGCACCCGCCGCAGGAGGCGCGAGGGTTCGGCGGTGGCGACGACGGGCGCGTCGATCTGGATGATGTCGCTCATGTCAGCCCACCCTGATCCGCGGATCGAGCCACGCGTTGACCAGGTCGGCGCCGAGCGTCAGCAGCACATAGGCGACCGACAGGATCAGCAGCACCGCCTGGATCACGGGGAAGTCCTTCTGGGCTATCGCCTGGTAGGCAAGGTAGCCGAGGCCGTCGAGGGCGAAGACCGTCTCGATGACGATCGAACCGCCAAGCAGGAAACCGAGCTGCACGGCCGTAAGCGCGACGACCGGCACCAGCGCGTTGCGCAGGGCGTGGCGCAGCACGACGGTCACGGGCGGCAGGCCCTTGGCGCGGGCGGTGCGGATATAGTCGGCGTTCAGCACCTCGATCATGCCGGCGCGGACGAGGCGCATGAACGGCGGCGTGACGTAATAGCCGAGCGCGACGGTCGGCATGATGAAATGCCACCAGCTATCCGCGCCCGACACCGGCAGCCACCCGAGGCCGATGGAAAAGACCATGATCAGGCAGAGCGCGAAGAAGAAGTTGGGCAGCGCCTGTCCCGCCACCGCCAGCCCGAGACAAAGCCGGTCGATCCAGGAATTCTGCCAGACCGCCGCCATAACGCCGAGCGGGATCGACAGGATCAGCGCGAAGGCGATGGAGAGAAGCGCCAGCAGGGCCGTGGTCTGGATCTTGTCGCCGATCAGTTCCGTCACCGGCGTCTTGAAATAGAGCGACTGGCCGAAGTCGCCGGTCAGCGTGCGGCCGAGCCATTCGACGTATTGCACTACCAGCGGCCGGTCGAGACCGTATTGCTGGCGGACGGCGGCGATGTCCTCGGCGCGCGCGCCCTCGCCCGCGATGGCGATGGCGACATCGCCCGTCAGCCGCACCAGCACGAAGGCCAGCACGGACACGGCGAAGGCGACGAGGGCGGCGAGCGCCAGCCGCTTGAGCGTGTAGATGAACATTCAGTTATGCGCCTCAGGGATTGACTGCCGCCGCGATCCCCATCGGACCGGGCGGCAGCATACCGTCATTTCCAGCGCATTTCCCAGAACCGCGGAAGCTCGTCCGGATAGGCGTTGAATTCGAGGTCCTTCGACGCGGCATAGAAGGTGACGAGGTTGTAGAGCGGCACCGAATAGACCTGATCCGCAATGATCCTGTGAGCCTCGCGATAGGCGGCGAGGCGCTGTTGCGGATCGGTCACCGTGTCGCCGCGCTCCAGAAGCTCGATGACCTTGGGATCGCGCGAAATGTCGTCATCGAGGCCCTTGTAATAGACCGGCGTCGCGGCCGAGACGTCGTTGATCGAGAACGAGCCCCAGGTCTGGTGTGCCATGGCCGCGCGCCCCGCGCGGATCTGGTCGCGCATGGCGGCATACTGGCCGAAGCGCAGCGTCGCGCGGATGCCGACGGCGCGCAGGTAATTGATCATCGCCTCCGCCTGGTTGCGCTCGCGGTAGGAGTGGAACTCCACGTCGAACCCGTTTGCGAAGCCGGCCTCGGCGAGAAGCTGGCGCGCCTTGGCGGGATCGTAGTCGTGGACGGTCGCCTGCGAGGCGTCGCAGCCGAATTGCGCGGGGAAGCAGATGGCGTTGATGAGCTGCGCGCCCGGCCCGACGAGTTGCGTCGCCATGGTCTGCCGGTCGATGGCATGGGCGATGGCGCGGCGCACGCGCACGTCGCGCAGCTGCGGCGCCGGTGAGCGCTCGGTGGTCGCCATGTTGAGGAAGACGATGCGCATCGTCCCGCCGGACACGATCTGCAGGGTCGGCACGACGCGCATCTGCTGCGCCTGATCGGGCGCGACATTCATCACGAAATCAAGACCGCCCGACAGCATCTCGGCGACCTGCGTCTGCCTGTCGGGGATGAAGCGGATGACGATGCGCTGGATGGTCGGCTGCGGCTTCGGGCTGTCGCGGAAATAGTCGGGATTGCGCTCCAGCGTGATCGAGCGCCCGATCAGGTGCTCGACGACGCGGTACGGGCCCGAGCCGACCGGCTTCTCGTTCATGCCTTTCGGGCCGGCCTGCTCGTAATAGGCGGCCGGGTGGATGACGATGGGGCCGGCGAGATATTCGATGGCCGCCGGGAAGGGCCGCTTGGTGATGATGCGGACCTTGTGGGAATCGACCTTCTCCGCGCGGTCGATCCAGTTGACGTTCGACTGCGTGGTGGAGCGGTTCGCCGGGTTGGCGACGTAGTTCAGCGTGTAGACCACGTCGTCAGCGGTGAACTCGGCGCCGTTGTGGAACTTCACGCCGCGGCGCAGATCCAGCTCCAGCGTCGTCTCATTGACCCAGCGCCAGGCGGTGGCCAGCTGGCCCTTGTATTCGTTGGTCTTGGGATCGCGGTAGATCAGGTTGTCCCAGACCTGATGGGCGATGATCACGCCGATACGCACGTTGTTGAAGAACGGATCGACGTTCTCCGGTACCTGGTCATAGGCGAAGCGGATCGTGTTGCGCGCCTTCTGCGCATCCGCGGCACCGCCAATGCCTGCAACAAGCGCCACGCCCATTGCCATCGCCGTCAGGCCGCGCGCGAGCGACCGCTTCAAAGACCAGCTCATGGCTTATTCCCCTGTTCGCCACTTTCGAGATTGCGCGGATCGTCGCGCGGGCCGTTCGAGCCTGTCAAGGCGACAGGGCTTGACGCCGATCGGCGGCTCAGGCTGTTCGGAACGCGACGAAACGGGCGGCAGCGGCCAGCGTTCCGGCCCGCTCGCCGAAGCCCGAGAGGCGCGCTTCCGCATCGCTGACCAGGCGCGTCAGTTCGTCGCGCGCCCAGGTCGCACCGTTGAGCGATACGAGCGTGCCCTTTCCACGCACGGCATCCTTGCCGGTCGCCTTGCCGGCGAGGGTCGCGTCGCCCTCGAGGTCGATCAGGTCGTCGGCGATCTGGAAGGCGAGGCCGACGATCTCGCCATAGCCGACAAGCGTGGTGCGCTGGGCAGCGGAAGCGCCACCGAGAACCGCCCCGGCCTCGCAGGCGAAGCGGATCAGCGCGCCCGTCTTCATCGCCTGCAGGCGGCGGATATCGGCATCGGACAGCGCCAGCGGGCGGCCGTCGGCAAACCGCCCTTCGGCGGCGAGATCCAGCACTTGCCCACCGACCATCCCGCCAGCGCCCGCGGCGCGCGCCAGCATGACGACGAGCTCCGCGCGGATCGCGGGATCGGCGTGGGTCTCGGCCGAGGCCATCACGTCGAAGGCGAGCGTCAGCAGGGCGTCGCCGGCGAGAATGGCGGTCGCCTCGTCGAAGGCCTTGTGAACGGTCGGACTGCCACGCCGGACATCGTCGTCGTCCATTGCGGGCAGGTCGTCGTGGACCAGCGAATAGCAGTGGACGAGTTCGAGCGCCGCGGCCGCACGCACCGCCGCCTGCCGGTCGAGGCCGAACAGCGCCGCGCTCTCCATGACCAGGAAGGGCCGCAGCCGCTTGCCGCCGGCGAGCACGCCGTAGCGCATGGCGGCGATCAGACGTTCCGGCCGTGCCGTCTCGCCCTTGGCCGCATCGCCGCCGAGCAGTGCCGCCAGCGCCGCTTCGACAGAACGCGCGGTCGCGGCAAGACGTGTCTCGAAGGCGGTGTCGGCAGGCGGGGGGGCGATCATGCCGGAGCCGTGGCGGAGCGGCCCCTTCCCGTCAAGCCCGACAGACGGTCAGTGCGCGCGATAAAGCACGCGGAACTGCGCGGGGCTCGCGGTCACCAGCGTCTGCGCGGCGATGGGGAGGATCGAGATGATCCGCTCGGCATCGATGCCGCGATCGGCAAGCGCCGCGTTCAGGGCGAGGACATTGGCCTCGGTGACGATCTCGCCGACGGCATCGGCGCGGTTGGAATGCAAGGCTTGGGCAACGGCCATCTGAACATCTCCTTGTGGTGAAACGGGTCGAGGCGCGAAGCCGGCTATCGAGGACGCCGGCTTCCCGCCATGCGGCGGCGCCTTACTCGGCGGCCACAGCCTGCGGCAGGTCGGTCACGGAGAGGCCCATGCGGGTCGCGACCCCGATGCCGTAGTCCGGATCGCAGCGGTAGAAATGGACCACCTGCCGGCGGACGATCTCGACCGGAACGCCCTGCATGGCGGCAGCGATGTTGTCCAGGAGCTGGCGCTGCTGGTCCGGCGTCATCAGGCGGAACAGGTCACCCGGCTGGCGATAGTCGTCGTTGCCGTCCCGGTGGTTGTAACGCGCGGCAGCCCCTTCGAGTGGCAGCGGCGGCTCGACGAAGCGCGGATCGTCCGCCGGGCCGCCCATCGTGTTCGGCTGGTAATAGGCGTTCGGGTTGGCGTGGCCGGCAAGCCGCATCGCGCCATCCGCGTGGTAGTGATGCACCGGGCAGCGCGGCTGGTTCACCGGCAGCTGGTGGTGGTTGATGCCGACGCGATAGCGGTGGGCATCGGCGTAGGAGAAGATGCGGGCCTGCAGCATCTTGTCCGGCGAGTGGCCGATGCCCGGCACGATGTTGGAAGGGGCGAGGGCCGCCTGCTCGACTTCGGCGAAATAGTTCTCGGGGTTGCGGTTCAGCTCGAGCTCGCCGACCTCGATCAGCGGATAGTCGCCGTGCGGCCAGACCTTGGTCAGGTCGAAAGGGTTGTACCAGTGCTTGGCGGTCTCTGCCTCAGGCATGACCTGCACATAGAAGGTCCATTTCGGGTAATCGCCCTTCTCGATCGCCTCGTAGAGATCGCGCTGGGCGGACTCACGATCGCTCGCGATCACCTCTGCGCCCTCGGCATTGGTCCAGTTGCGGATGCCCTGCCTGGTCTTGAAGTGGAACTTCACCCAGAAGCGCTCGTTCGCCGCGTTGATGAACGAATAGGTGTGCGAGCCGAAGCCGTCGACATGGCGGTAGGACTGCGGCAGGCCGCGATCCGACATCAGGATGGTCACCTGATGCAGGCTCTCCGGCGACAGCGACCAGAAGTCCCACATCGCCGTCGGCGAGCGCAGGTTGGAGCGCGGATGGCGCTTCTGGGTGTGGATGAAGTCGGGGAACTTCAGGGGGTCGCGGATGAAGAAGACCGGCGTGTTGTTGCCGACGATGTCCCAGTTGCCCTCTTCCGTGTAGAAGCGCAGCGCGAAGCCGCGCACGTCGCGCTCGGCATCCGCCGCGCCGCGCTCGCCCGCAACGGTGGAGAAGCGCAGGAAGGCTTCCGTCACCGCTCCCGGCTGGAGCGCCCTGGCCTTGGTGAATTTCGAGATGTCCTTGGTGATCGTCAGCTTGCCATAGGCGCCCGAGCCCTTGGCGTGGACGGTGCGCTCCGGAATGCGCTCGCGGTTCTGGTGGGCGAGTTTTTCCAGGAGGTGGAAGTCCTGCATCAGCAGCGGCCCGCGCGGACCCGCGCTCAGCGAATTCTGGTTTTCGCCGACGGGCGCGCCGCCCGCGGTTGTCATGATCGTCTTGTCGGCCATCGGGATGCTCCGGGCAGGCTGCCGCAGTTCAGGATGGAACCGTTCTAGGCGCCGCTTCACCATCAACGCCAATCGTATTATCTTTGCAGTTCAATCAGATTTCCTGATCACACGGACATCCATGCCTTCGTTCAAGCAACTTCGCTATTTCGATGCCGTCGCGCGGCTCTCCCACTTCGGAAAGGCCGCCGAGCATTGCGCCGTCACCCAGCCCGCGCTCTCCATGCAGATCCAGGATCTGGAGGCGGAACTCGGGCTCCAGCTTCTCGAACGCCGCCGCTCCGGCGTCAGGCTGACCGAGGACGGCCGCGAGATCGCCCGGCGCGCGGCGCGCATCCTCGCCGACATCCGCGACCTCAAGGACTACGCTGTTCATCGCGGCGAGGGCATGACCGGCACACTACAGCTCGGCGTCATCCCCTCCGTCGCGCCCTATGTGCTGCCGCGCTTCCTGCCTCTCATGCGCGAGCGCTTTCCCGATCTCGACATCCACATCCGCGAGACCCAGACCCACCAGCTCACTCGCGAGCTCATCGACGGGGCGCTGGACCTGCTGCTCGTCGCACTGCCGGTGGAGCATGCCGATATCGAGACGATCCGCCTGTTCGAAGACCGCTTCCTGCTGGCGCTGCCGCCGGACCGCCGCATCGACAGCCGCGTGCGTGCGACGCCCGACATCATGAAGGAGGACCGCCTGCTGCTGCTGGAGGAGGGCCATTGCCTGCGCGACCAGGCGCTGACCTTCTGCAACCTCCGCCGCGTCGAGAACATCGACACGTTCGGCGCCTCGTCGCTGACGACGCTCGTGCAGATGGTCTCTAACGGCCTCGGCCTGACCCTGCTGCCGGAAATCTGCCTCGACGTGGAAGCGCGGGCCGGTGCGCTCAACGTCATGCGCTTCGCCGATCCGGAGCCGAGCCGCACGCTCGGTCTCGCCTGGCGCGCGACATCGCCGCGCAAGCGCGATTTCGTCGAACTGGGCCAGCTCATCGCGGCATCGCGGCCGAAGGCCCCTGCGCCATGAGAGCAGCCCGCGGCATTGCCAAAGCACCGGTCGCGGATCATCTTCGCGCATCCTGATCCTGCCGCGACTCGCCGATGCGCCTTCTACGACCCCTGATGATCGTTGCTGCGCTTGCCGCGCCCGCCGCGCCTGCGGCAGCCCAGACAATTCCGCCCGCTGCGCAGGGCGTCTCGCACGGCAATTATCATCTCGGGCTGCTCAACGATTCCCAGCGCGCCGAGCTGATGCGCCGCCTCGACAGTTATGCCGTCGTCGAGGTCTTCCTGCGCGCCTGCGGCCGGCCGCCGGCTCTGGAACGCCGCGTCCGGCACATCATCTCGGGGTGCATCCGACAGGACTCCATCGAGACCCTCGCCGGCCACTATCGCCGCGCCATCGCCTCGCGCGAAAACCTGCGCTGGGACTGCGTCAGCACCGGCGGGCGCCAGATGATCGAGAAGTCCGAGAACGCCATCCGCCTGACGGTCGCGGACCTCACGCGGCTCTGCCGGCGGGACTGATCAGTCGTCCAGCTTGCGCGACAGGATCGAGAAATCGACGCTCGACAGCTTGAGATCGTATTTGCGCCCGTCGGCGCCAATGGCGTCGTCGACCTCGAAATGGCCGTCGTCGAACTCGACCTCGTCCCAGCGGGTGAAACCCTCGCGCCTGAGCGTCGCCTCGATCTGACGAAGCTCCTCCGCCGTGACTGGACGATCTCCGGCATATGCGGAAACCAGCGGCGCGGCGATCGAAACGCCGAGAGCGGCGGCAAGGACGGTGCGTCGGGTGCGGAACGGCACGGTGCATTCTCCTTCGTGGTGCGTATGGAGCCCCGGAGATAATGCGGCTGCGGCCCGTTTGTGCCCCCCGGGGCGACAGTTGGTCGCAAAAGCCGGCTCACAGAGGGATAGGCGCCGGCAGATGATCTTTCCACGTCGCCAGCGCCGCGCGGCCGGTATCCGACAGGCCATAGACCCCATGGCTGGTCCGCTCGAACCAGCCATAGACATTGCGGCTGAGGATCGCCAGCGCGTCGGGCGCGAGGCTCTTGAGATCGCGCGGGCGCAGCGGCCCTTCCGCCAAGGCCTGCGCCATGGCCAGCGTGCGCTGGCGGTAGGCGGTCATGATGGGACGGCGCGTCGAACCGCCCGCGGCCGGATCGCCCCGGCGGCGGCGATGCTCTGCGACGATCCGCGAGCGGCGTTTGCCGTCGTGGCGCGGCTTCCACGGCACCGGCTCGACCAGCACCTCCACACCGCCCATGGGCAGGACCGACAGGAGCCCGAAGCCGCAGAGACGGCAGAGTTTTTTGACGCGGGAATCGTGCTCGCGCCCGCGCCCGCGCGCCGAGGCCTTAACCGCCAGCCACACCTCGTCGGCCGCGGCCGACCGGTCGACCGCCTGCAGCACCAGTTCCAGCGTGAAGGAGAGCTTCAGCTCGCCGATCACCACAGCCTCCGGTTCGCCATCCTTTAGCGCCACGAGGTCGCAGCCCATGACCTCGCCCTTCACCTCAAAGCCGAGGCCTTCGAGGAAGGTTTTGACAGGCAGGTAGAGCGAGGTTTACAAGGCGCAGGTTCCGGTGGGGTGCTTGCGGCGATATAGGCAGATTCGCCGCGGCTCCGAAGTCCGGCGGCGACCGGTCTTCGCCGCTTTCCTTGACTTTCCGCCGCTTTCCCTCTATCCGCGCCCCACTCTCGACGTTCCGAGACCCAGCCCGCCGACCGGGGCCATGACCCCGGAGGCTCCCGCCCGACAGCGCATGGTGCGCCCTCGGGCGCGAAATGCGTTGCGGTTCCGGTGACCAGAGACCATTTTCGGGGCTTCCCGGAAATGACTGCCAGCATGGCGCCGAAAAGTGGGAACCGGTTTTCGGATCACGTCATGCTGCAACCGTAACGAAGAGCATCCATGTTCGAAGGCCTGTCGACACGACTGTCCGGCATCCTCGACCGCCTCAAGGGCCGCGGCGCGCTGAGCGAAGCCGACGTGCAGGAGGCGATGCGCGAGGTGCGCCGCGCCCTGCTCGAAGCCGACGTGGCGCTCGAGGTCGTCCGCTCCTTCACCGACAAGGTCCGCGACCGCGCCATCGGCGCCGAGGTCATCAAGTCGGTTACCCCCGGCCAGATGGTCGTCAAGATCGTCCACGACACGCTGGTCGACACGCTCGGCTCGGAGGGCGTCGCCATCGACCTTCAGGCCGTGCCGCCGGTGCCGATCATGATGGTCGGCCTGCAGGGCTCGGGCAAGACCACCACAACAGCCAAACTCGCCAAGCGCCTCTTCGAACGCCAGAAGAAGAAGGTGCTGATGGCCTCGCTCGATACGCGCCGTCCGGCCGCGATGGAGCAGCTCGCCGTCCTCGGCAAGCAGATCGGCGTCGATACATTGCCCATCGTCGGCGGCCAGTCGCCGGTGCAGATCGCCCGTAGAGCCATCGAGGCCGGCAAGCTCGGCGGCTACGACGTGGTGATGCTGGATACCGCCGGCCGCACCCATGTCGACGAAGCACTGATGATCGAGGTGGCGGAGGTCGAGGCCGCCGCCCGCCCGCACGAGACGCTTCTGGTCGTCGACAGCCTCACCGGTCAGGACGCGGTCAACGTCGCGCGCTCCTTCACGGGCCGGGTCAACGTCACCGGCGTCGCTCTCACCCGCGTCGACGGCGATGGCCGCGGCGGCGCGGCGCTCTCCATGCGCGCCGTCACCGGCAAGCCGATCAAGCTGCTCGGCACGTCGGAAAAGATGGACGGGCTGGAGGAATTCCACCCCTCCCGCGTCGCCAACCGCATCCTCGGCATGGGCGACATCGTCTCCCTCGTCGAGAAGGCCGCCGAGACGATCGATGCCGAAAAAGGCATGGCGATCGCCAGGCGCATGCAGGCCGGCCAGTTCAACCTGGACGACATGGGCGACCAGCTCGACCAGATGATGAAGCTCGGCGGCATGCAGAGCCTGATGGGCATGATCCCCGGCATGAAGGCGATGCAGGGCAAGATCGCCGGCATGGGCGACGACAAGATGTTCAGGCGCCAGCGCGCGATCATCTTCGCCATGACGCCGTGGGAGCGCCGCAACCCCAAGGAGATCGACGGCAAGCGCCGCCGCCGCATCGCCCGTGGTTCCGGCACGCAGCCCGAAGACGTCAACAAGCTCCTCAAGATGCATCGCGGCATGGCCGACATGATGAAGTCCATGGGCGGCGCGCAGGGTAAGCGCGGCCCCATGGCCGGCCTTGCCAACATGTTCGGCCTCGGCGGCGGGGGCGGCATGCCCCAGCCGACGCCGGAAATGATCGCCGAGATGCAGAAGAAGCTGCCCGGCGGTCTTCCCGACAAGATGCCCGCTTTGCCCCCCGGCGGCCTGCCTCCCGGTTTCCCGGGTCTCGGCGGTCTCGGCGGCGCCAAGCTTCCCGGCCTTCCCGGCTTCCCGTTCGGCAAGAAGAAGTAGGCCGGTCCTCACCTCATCCGCATCGCATTCCACTGAAATCCAGAACGACACATCACGGAGTAACCCATGTCGCTCAAGATCCGCCTCGCCCGCCGCGGCACCAAGAAGCGCCCCTTCTACCAGATCGTCGTCGCCGACTCGCGCTCGCCGCGCGATGGCCGCTTCATCGAGAAGATCGGCATCTACAACCCGATGCTCGCCAAGGACCAGAAGCGCTACGAGGTCGATGTCGAGAAGGCCAAGGCCTGGATCGCCAAGGGCGCGACCCCGTCGGACCGCGTCGCCCGCTTCCTCGACGCCGAGGGCCTGGTGAAGCGCACCGCCTCGAACAATCCGGAGAAGGCCGTGCCCGGCAAGAAGGCCGAGGAGCGCGCCGCTTCGAAGGCCGCCAAGGCCGCGAAGGGCGCCGAGGCTCCGGCCGAGGGCTGACTCGAGGCTGGCGCGACGTTCCTCCACCTCCCCCCGGCGGGGGAGGTCGGCACCGGAAGGTGCCGGGAGAGGGGGAGGCCTTTCGGCAGACATTAGTCCCCTCTCCCGACCGTCGTTTCGCTCCGGTCGACCTCTCCCCGCCGGGGAGAGGTGAGGCGGCTGACCGGTTCGCCCTTTGAGGAGCCCCATGTCCTCCGATCTCGTCCTCGTCGCGAAATTCGGGGCGCCCCACGGCGTCAGGGGAGAGGTGCGCGTGAAGTCCTTCACGCAGGACCCCGCCGCCATCGCGAACTATTCTCCCCTCGCCTCCCGCGACGGCCGCATCTTCACGATCAAGAGCGTGCGCCCGGCGGGCGAGGTGCTGGTCGCCCGCATCGCCGAACTCAAGACCCGCGACGATGCCGAGGCCGTCACCAACCTTCAGCTCTTCGTGCCGCGCGAGCGCATTCCCGCGGCTGATGAGGCCGAGGACGAGTTCCTCCATGCCGACCTGATCGGCCTCAGGGCCGAGACCGCGACCGGCGAGGTGATCGGCACCGTCACGGCGGTCTACGACTTCGGCGCCGGCGACATGCTCGATGTCGCACGCAAGGCGAGGAAGTCGGTGATGATCCCCTTCACCAGGGCCATCGTGCCGACCGTCGACATCAGGCAAGGCCGCGTCGTCGTCGATCCGCCCGAGGGCCTGCTGGAAGACACCACGCGCGGCCCCGAAGATCGCGACTGAGGCCGGATCGATGTTCCGCGCTTCGGTGCTGACCCTCTACCCTGAGATGTTCCCCGGCCCCTTGGGCGTATCGCTCGCCGGCAGGGCCATGGGCGCGGCCTGGACGCTCGACACCCACCTCATCCGCGACTTCGCGACCGGCCGCCACCGCGCGGTGGACGACACGCCCGCCGGCGGCGGTCCCGGCATGGTGATGAAACCGGACGTGCTGGCCCGAGCCATCGACCATGTATCGCCGGACGACGACGCCCGCCCCCGCCTCTACATGTCGCCGCGCGGGCGCCCGCTGACGCAGGAGCGCATCCGCGAACTGGCCGCCGGACCCGGCGTCGTCATTCTCTGCGGCCGGTTCGAGGGCGTCGACGAGCGCATCATCGAGGCCCGCGGGCTGGAGGAGGTCTCCATCGGCGACTACGTGCTCTCCGGCGGCGAACTTGCCGCCATGGTGCTGGTCGATGCCGTGGTGCGGCTCCTGCCCGGTGTCATGGGGCACGATGACTCGGGCACGGAGGAGAGTTTCGAGGCGGGCCTGCTCGAATATCCGCACTACACGCGGCCGCAGGTCTTTGAAGAGCGCACGATCCCCGAGATCCTCGTCTCCGGCGACCACGCGAAGGTCGCGAAGTGGCGGCAAGCCGAGGCCGAGCGCCTCACGCGCGAGCGGCGGCCGGACCTCTGGGCGAAATATCAGCCCCGAAAGGGGTGACAAACCCGCTGCATTCCAGTAAGGAGCCGCGTCCGCTGGCAACAGGGCGTCATTTGACGCTGCCGGTGGCCGCTCGGGTGCCCCGGCATCCGTCCCCAGAACCAAGACCAACAAGATGCCCTGCCGATCACGGCAAGGGCCACAAGGATCAGAGCCATGAACCTCATCCAGACCATCGAGGCCGAAGAGGCCGCCCGCGTCCTCGGCGACAAGAAGATGCCGGACTTCCAGCCCGGCGACACCGTCATCGTCAACGTCAAGGTTCGCGAAGGCGAGCGCTCGCGCGTTCAGGCCTACGAGGGCGTCGTCATCGCCCGTTCCGGCGGCGGCCTGATGGAGAGCTTCACCGTCCGCAAGATTTCCTACGGCGAGGGTGTCGAGCGCGTCTTCCCGGTCTATTCGCCCGCCATCGACTCGGTGAAGCTGGTGCGCCGCGGCAAGGTCCGCCGCGCGAAGCTCTATTACCTGCGCGATCGCCGCGGCAAGTCGGCCCGCATCGCCGAGCGCACCGAGCGCGCCAGCGACAAGGCCTGATCCACGCGGATCGGATATCGGAACGGGGCCTTCGGGCCCCGTTTTTCGTTTCAGCCTTTGCCTACCACTCTAACGCCGGCTGGCGTCGCCATCAGCACCTTGCCTGCCCGCCCGGCCTCGCCCGCTGCGCGCATGGCGCGCTTCGCTTCCGCCATCGGGATCAGTTCTGCGACCGGCGTCGTCAGCGTGCCATCGGCCATGCCCTTCGCGATGGTGGCATAGGTCTCGGCCAGCCGCTCGCGTCCGGCCTCCTGGAACCAGTGGATCAGCCAGAAGCCCTTGAGCGTGACCTTCCGGAAAATCAGGTGCTGCGCGTCGATCCGACACTGCTCGCCGGAGAGCAGGCCGTAATTGACGATGGTGCCGCCATCGGCGACCGCATTGGCCATGACGCCGGTCGCCGCCCCGCCGATGGCGTCGATGGCGAGCTTCACGTCGGCGCCGCCGGTCGCCTCGCGCACGCGCTTGCGGAAGGCGCGCGCATCGTCCAGCGCGTCGGCAATGACCGCCGTCCCGCCGGCGGCCTTGACGCCGTCCACGGCGCTGTCGCGCCTGACGATGTTCAGCGTATTGATGCCGCGCTGGGCCGCGAGCTTCACGAGGAAGGTCCCGACAGCCGAATTGGCGGCGTTCTGCATCAGCCAGTCGCCGGGCTCAAGCGCCACCTGGTCGTTGAGCAGCGCGACGGCGGTGGCCGGGTTGCCCTTGAGCATGGCGGCCTGGCTGAGGTCGATGCCCGCCGGCAGCTTCATCGCCAGCGAGGCCTTGATGTTCACCTGCTCGACCCAGCAATTAAGGATCATCGGCGAGACGATGTCGCCGACGGCAAGACCCCTCACGCCCTCGCCGACCGCCGCGATGCGGCCGACCGCCTCGCCGCCGGGAATGAACGGCAGCGGCGGCTTCGACACGCCGTAGAGGCCCTGAATCTGCAGGAGGTCGGACGGATTGATGTTGAGCACCAGCATCTCGACCGTCACCTCGCCGGCTCCGGGAGGCGACAGTTCGCGCAGGTCCTTGAGCTGGATCGTGTCGGCGGGGTCGCCGAAACCCTCGATGACGATGGCCTTCATGGGATGTCCTCCGGTCCCGTCTCGCGCGGGCTCGCCACGACTATAGCAGGTGACCCGCGACCGGCGAGACGCCGCGCCCTACTCCGAAAAGCCGAGAAAGCGGTGGTCGGGCGAGGACGTGTTGTGCCGGCTCGGCTGGTTGCGTCCGAGGCGCATCTCGATGCCTTCGCCGCCGGGAAAAGCCATGACCGGGCTCTCCTGCCAGCGGTTCTCACCCTGCCTGCGCCATTCCACGCGCGCGCCGTCGGCATTGGTCTCGGTGACATACATGGAGCGCAGGCCCGCGAAAGGCCCGCCCGGCACCGCCCGCCCCAGCGTGACGTCGAGGCTGACGCGCGTGCGGTCCACGGCATCCACCTTCACCCTCGCCGTGCCGCCGGCCTTGAACACGAGGTCGAAGGTCATGGTCGCGGGGTCGAAGGCGATGGAGGTGAAGTTCACCACCGGGCGCTGCATCACCTCGATGGGGCCGAGCAGCACCGAGGTTCCATAGGCGATGTCGGTGAGGTGCTGCGGCGGGCGCGGCTTGATCCGCCAGTAGCCGTCGACCGGATAGAGGACGAGGAACTCGTAGGGCGCGGAGCCCCGCTCCTTCCAGAACAGCTGGAGCAGGTGGAACCCCTCCTCCCGCCGCGCGCCGACCGTCACGGGCACGCGCTCCGGCCGCCAGAACTTGTCGAAGGTGATGCCGACGACGCGCAGCCGCGCATCCTCGTGCATGACGACGCGGCGCGGCGTGAAGCGGAAATCGGCCTTGTCGGTGATGGTGCAGTCGGTGAAGTCCGGCGCGGTGGAATCGCGGACGATGGAGCCGATGACGGAGGGATGGACCGCCTCGACGCGGAAGCGCCGCACGGCCGGGGCGTGGAGGCGCAGATCGACATTGTCCTCCTCGGCGCAAAGCGTCGGCACGCTGTCATTGCTGATGCGGACGGTGGCGGGCTCGGCCGCAACGGCGAAGGTCACGAGGGCCAGAGTAGCAGCCAACGCCGTCGCCGAGCTCTTGGATATGCGCTGCATCACCATAATGCGTCCTTCGAGGCTCGCTTCGCTCGCACCTCAGGATGAGGAGGTGACGAACTGCATCAGCCTTCGGTGTGAAGGACCGAGCTGAATCTAGCAAGGGTCGCGCAACGCACTACCGCCCTCATCCTGAGGTGCGAGCCATAGCGAAATGCGAACGCATCTCGCGTTCGCTCAATGCTATGGCGAGCCTCGGAGGACGCACTTGCCGGTTGCAGGGCTATATCAGTTCCGGTCGTCCGGCAGCACGGGCAGCGGATGGAACTCGATGCCTTCCTCGTGCAGTTCCTGAGCCTGTTCGGGCGTCGCCGAGCCATGGATCGAGCGGTGCTCGGTCTCGCCGTAATGGATCTTGCGCGCTTCCTCCGCGAACTTGTCGCCGACATGGTCGGAGTTCTTGGTCAGGTGCTCGCGCAATTCCCTGATCTTGGCGCGCAGTTCCTGCTCGGCCGGCGAGACCATGGCGACCTGCGGCGCGGGAGCCTCGGGCATCGGCGCAGGCACGGCGGCGGGAGCCTCCGGCACGCGGTCCTTGCGGGCGACCTGCGGGGCCATCAGCGCCTTGTCTATCCTGTGCGACCCGCAGACCGGGCAGGTAACCAGCTTGCGCTTGCGCTGCTCATCGTAGCTGGAGGCCGACGGAAACCAGCTCTCGAATGCGTGGGCCTTGTCGCAGTGGAGGGCGTATTTGATCATGACGCGGTAACGCTGGACATATCGGGCAGGCTGAAGACGCGGCCATTGGCAAGCGAGGGGATGCGCCCGCGCGTCTCCTCGACCTTGGCCATGTCGATTTCGGCAAGGATCACGCCGGGCTCGTCGTGATCGGCCTCGGCGAGAACCGAGCCCCACGGATCGACGATGAGACTGTGGCCATAGGTCTCGCGGCCGCAGGCATGCTTGCCGCCCTGCGCCGCGGCAATGACGAAGGCGCCGTTCTCGATGGCCCGGGCGCGCATCAGTACATGCCAGTGAGCTTCCCCGGTCGGGACGGTGAAAGACGAGGGGATCGCCAGCACGCCGGCCCCCTGCTCGGCGAGCGACCGGTAGAGGTGCGGGAAGCGCAGGTCGTAGCAGATGGTGACGCCGAGCCGCGCCCATGGCAGGTCCGCGATCACCGCGGCATCACCCGGCGCATAGGCGGCGGATTCCCGATAGGTCTGGCCGCTCGGCAGCATCACGTCGAACATGTGGATCTTGTCGTAGGCCGCGACCACCTCGCCGTCCGGCGAGATCACGTAGCCGCGGTTCGCCGCCTGTTTCTCGCCGATGCGGATCGCAAGCGAGCCGACATGCAGCCAGATGCCGAGCGTCATGGCCTCGGCCTGGAACAGCGGGATGGACGCGTCCTCGGCCTCGGTGCGGATGGCCTCGAAGAATTTCGGCCGGTCCGGCTGGAGGATGTTCGTCATTTCCGGCGTCTGGACATAGGTCGCGCCGGCGCGCGCCGCCTCGCGGATCAGGGCGATGGCCTGGTCCGTGCTGGCCTTCACGTCAACGTCCGCGCGCATCTGCACGCAGGCGGCGGTGAATGTCGCGCTCATCGCCCGGTCCGTCCCTCAGGCCGCCAGCAAGGCATCGAGCTTGCCGGCATCGTCAAGCGCATGAATGTCGTCGGAACCGCCGACATGCTTGCCCGCGATGAAAATCTGCGGCACGGAGGTCCGCCCGCCGGCCTTGTCGATCATCTCGGCGCGGCGTTCGGGATGCTTCATCAGATCGATTTCGGTGAAGGCGGCGCCCTTCGAGGTCAGCAGGCCCTTCGCAGCCTGGCAGTAGGGGCACCAGTCCTTGGTATAGATGACGATTTCGGGCATCGCGGCATCCGGCGGTTTCTGTTCTCGGGCGTCAGATATGGACCGCGAAGGGACCGTCCACAACCCTTGCGGCCGTCAGCACGTCGACGCGCGCTGCCCCTGCCCTGCGCAGCACGCGCGCGCAGGCCTCGATGGTCGCCCCGGTCGTGTAGACGTCGTCCACCAGCACCAGCCGCTTGCCACGAACCCAGCCCTTGCGCTCCTCGGCGACGCGGAAGGCACCCGTGACGTTCTCGGTCCTCTGAGCCCGCGTCAGCCCCACCTGATGTGCTGTCCGGCGCGGGCGCTTCAGCACCAGCGGCTCGTTGGCGATGCCGGTCAGGGCCGCGAGGTGGCGTGTCAGCTCCGCCGACTGGTTGAACCGCCGGCGGACGAGGCGCGTCCAGTGCAGCGGCACGGGAATGAAGGCGTCGGCATCGGCAAGCACGTCCCGCCCGGCCCGTGCCATCCAGCCGGCGAGCGGCGCGGCAATCTCCAGCCGGTCGCCGTATTTCAGGGCATGAACCAGCGCCCGGCCGACATCGTCGAAGCGGAAGGCCGCCCGGGCGCGGTCGAACACCGGCGGATGGGCGATGGCTGCCGGCGACAGCGTGCCGGGACCGAGATCGAAGGGCAGCGGCGTGCCGAGCCGGTCGCAGACGGGCGCCGAGATGAAGGCGACGCGGCTCCAGCAGGCCGGACACAGCGCGCCATGGTCGCCGACCGGATTGCGGCAGGCGAGGCAGAGCGGCGGCAGCAGCCAGTCGAGCGCGCGGCGGCCGGCCGCGCCGAACCGCTGCTTCAGCGGCCTTCGTGGGACGGTCTCCTCGGCTTCGGTCTCCATGAGGGCGATGCTATCGCCGCGAAGGAACCCCGAAAGCCGGAACATCCCTCACGCGGAGACGAAAAAGCCGCCGTTACCGGCGGCTTGTCCGCGCAGGGATGGCTATGCCGGTCAGGCGTGGCCGGAAATCCACTGCTTGAGGGCGGCCTGGGGCGCTGCGCCGGTCTTGCGGTCGACGAGCTGGCCGCCCTTGAAGATCATCAGGGTCGGAATGGACATGATGCCGTAGTTCGACGCGATCTTGGGGTTCTCGTCGACATTCACCTTCACGATCTTCACCTTGTCGCCCATCTCGGCCGAGATGGCGTCGAGGGCCGGCGCGATCATGCGGCAGGGGCCGCACCAGGGCGCCCAGAAGTCCACGACGACCGGGGCATCCGACTTGATCACGTCGGTATCGAAGGTGGCATCGGTGGTGGCGGCAACGGCGCCCATGGCCTTATCTCCAGCTCAGTTGGAGGAATCGGATCGTTGCATCCAAGGTAGGCAAGCCCCCCCGAAGGTCAAGGCGACCACCCGCGATGTTCACCGCCTCGTGACGGTCATCCGCCCCTGCGCCATGCCTGCCATGCCTTTTCGACGGCAAGCGCCAGAAGGCCGATCAGAAGCCCCCAGAAGGCGGCTCCTATGCCGAGGATCGAGACGCCCGAAGCCGCCACGGCAAACGTGAGCAGGGCCGGAAACCGCGTGCGCTCGTCGCCCATGGCGACGCTGAGCGAGCCCATCAGCGCGCCGGTGAGGGCAAGCCCCGCCACCGTCGCGATGAGCGCCTTGGGCATGGCCGCGAAGAGCGCGGCGACAAACCCCGCGAAAGCGGCGATCAGGATGAACGAGAGCCCATAGACGATGCCCGCCGGCCAGCGCTTGGCCGGATCGGGATGCGAATCCGGTCCCGCCGCGATGGCCGCGGTGATCGCCGCGAGATTGGACGGATGCGCGCCGAAAAACGCCGACACGAACGAGGCGAGGCCGGTCGTGGCGATGATCGGCCCGACCTGTGGGTCGTATCCGCTCGCGCGCAGCACGGCGATACCGGGCAGGTTCTGCCCTGCCATGGTGACGAGATAGAGCGGCAGGCCGAGGCCGATCAGCACCGAGGGCGTGAAGGCAGGCGTCACCCATTCGAGACGGGCGAGGCCTGCGTCGCTCGGCAGCGGGCCGGCGAGCCCCAGCGCATAGGTCAGCGCCACGCCCACCACCACGACCACCAGCATGGCGCTGGCGGCATGGGCGAGACGCATGACGAGAAAGATCGCGACCAGCGGCAGCACCAGCCAGGGGGCGCCCGGCACGGCGAGCGCCACGTCCATCACGAACTTGACGAGGATGCCGGCCAGCATGGCCGAGGCGATGGATGCCGGCAGCCGCGCGACGAAATCCCCCAGCGGGCGGATAAGGCCGGTGAGGATGATGAGCGCCGATGCGAGCACGAAGGCCCCGACCGCCTCCGGAAAGGCGATGCCGGTCGAGGCCCCGATCAGCGCCGCACCCGGCGTCGACCAGGCGAGCACGATGGGGATGCGGTAGCGCCAGGTGAGCGCGAGGCCGGCAAGCGCCTTGGCGAGGCAGATGGCCGCCAGCCACGAGATCGTCTGGCCCGGCGTCGCGCCCACGGCCTGCGCCGCCGCGATGACCAGCGCCACCGTGCTGGCGGTGCCGACCAGCGGCGCGATGATGCCGGCGGTGAATGTCGAGAGCGTCAGGGGCATGGCGGTCGTCGTCCGTGAATGCGCGGCACGCTGCATCCGGCAAGTGCGTCCTTCGAGGCTCGGGCTTGTCGCCCTCGCACCTCAGGATGAGGACGGTTGTAACCGGCATCGGTGGTGAATGAAGCTCGCTCGTTGCGCATCATTCACACCAATGCAGCACACCACTTTCCTCATCCTGAGGTGCGAGCCGCATAGCGAGATGCGAACGCATCTCGCGTTCGCTCGATGCTATGGCGAGCCTCGAAGGACGCACTTTGGCCGCTGCAATCCTCCGCCAAAAGAAAAGGCCCGGCTTATCGCCGGGCCTCGTTCTTCTCGCAAAGCGCAATGCTGCGATCAATAGCGGTAGTGGTCCGGCTTGAACGGGCCCTTCTCGGGCACGCCGATATAGTCCGCCTGCTCCTTCGACATCTTGGTCAGCTTCACGCCGAGCTTCTCGAGGTGCAGCGCCGCGACCTTCTCGTCGAGCAGCTTCGGCAGCGTATAGACCTTCTTCTCGTACTTGCCGGGGTTCGCCCAGAGTTCGATCTGCGCCAGCGTCTGGTTGGAGAACGACGACGACATGACGAAGCTCGGATGGCCCATGGCATTGCCGAGGTTCACCAGACGGCCCTCCGAGAGGAGGATGATGCGGTTGCCGCCCGGGAACTCGATCTCGTCCACCTGCGGCTTGATGTTGACCCACTTGAAGTTCTTGAGACCCGCGACCTGAATCTCGTTGTCGAAGTGGCCGATATTGCAGACGATGGCCCGGTCCTTCATCTGCCGCATGTGCTCGACGGTGATGATGTCCTTGTTGCCGGTCGCCGTGACGTAGATGTCGGCGCGCGAGAAGGCGTCCTCGATGGTCGCGACCTCGTAGCCCTCCATGGAGGCCTGCAGGGCGCAGATCGGGTCGATCTCGGAGACGATGACGCGGGCGCCGGCCTGGCGGAGCGAGGCGGCCGAGCCCTTGCCGACATCGCCGAAGCCGGCGACGAAGGCGACCTTGCCCGCCAGCATCACGTCGGTCCCGCGGCGGATGGCGTCGACCAGCGACTCGCGGCAGCCGTAGAGGTTGTCGAACTTCGACTTGGTGACGCTGTCGTTGACGTTGATCGCCGGGAACAGCAGCTTGCCTTCCTCGGCCAGCTTGTAGAGGCGGTGGACGCCCGTGGTGGTCTCCTCGGAGACGCCCTTGATGGCTTTCGCGACCTCGGCGAACCAGCCCTTCGGCTTCTCCTTCAGGAGGCGCTTGATCAGGTTGAAGAAGATCACCTCTTCATCGGAGCCCGGCTTGTCGAGGAAAGCGGTGTCGCCGCCCTCGGCCTTCAGGCCGTAATGGACGAGCATGGTGGCGTCGCCGCCGTCGTCGAGGATCATGTTGGGCGTGCCGCCGCCATGCCAGTCGAACAGCTTGGCGGTGTAGTCCCAGTATTCCTCCAGCGTCTCGCCCTTGTAGGCGAAGACCGGGATGCCGGCCTGCGCGATGGCGGCGGCGGCGTGGTCCTGGGTCGAGAAGATGTTGCAGGACACCCAGCGGATGTCGGCGCCGAGAGCCTTCAGCGTCTCGATCAGCACCGCGGTCTGGATGGTCATGTGCAGCGAGCCGGCGATGCGCG